>Ga0075026_100000081_pt1 | contig 30676 bp, 30 predicted proteins | sample Str012_2_FD_71392 | JGI IMG/M metagenome (GOLD analysis project Ga0075026, IMG submission 71392) | Freshwater sediment microbial communities in response to fracking from Pennsylvania, USA - Straight Creek_MetaG_SC_2012 | ecosystem: Environmental > Aquatic > Freshwater > Creek > Sediment... | reverse complement strand
ACTTCGTCGCCTGGAGTCGCCGTCCCATGAACCGCACCCCGGCCCTCGCGCTCCTCGGTCTCCTCCTGATGCCGCTCGCGATCCCGCTGGCGTTGAGCCTCGGACCGCTCCTCATCGGAGTCACCCCGCTGGTCTGGGCCGCTCGACGGCGACCTGTCCCTGGCCGTGACGGACGGTCAGCCCGCCCCCGGCCCCGCGGCGGCGATGGCTGCGTCGACGCCCTCTTCGTAGCCCGCGAAGTTGTCCTGGAACATCCTTGTCAGTCGCCGGGCAGCCGCGTCATAGGCTGCCGGGTCCGCCCAGGTCGCGCGCGGGTCGAGGAAGGATGCCGGCACGTCCGGACAGCTGAGCGGTACCGCCACACCGAAGTTCGGGTCCAGCCGAGTCGGAACTTCAGCGAGCGTCCCGTCCAGCGCCGCCCGGACCATCGACCGGGTATGGGCGATGTTCATCCGCTCGCCGACGCCGTATGGGCCGCCGGTCCAGCCTGTGTTGACGAGCCAGACCGGCACAGCGTCACGCTCGAGACGCTCGAGCAGCATGGCCGCATACTCGCCCGGATGGCGCGGCGTGAACGGGGCTCCGAAGCAGGCGGAGAAGGTCGCCTTCGGTTCCATGATGCCGACCTCTGTGCCGGCCAGCTTCGCGGTGTACCCGCTGATGAAGTGGTAGGCGGCCTGCTCGCGGGTCAGCCGTGAGATCGGCGGCATGACGCCGAACGCATCGGCCGTCAGGAAGATGACCGCACGAGGGGTCCCGGCGACGCCGGTCTCGTCGGCGTTGCCGATGAATTCGAGCGGATAGGCGGCACGGGTGTTCTCGGTGAACCGTTCCGAATCGAGGTCGAGAGCACGGGTCTGCGGGTCGAGGTCCACGTTCTCGAGGACCGTCCCGAACCGCCGCGTCGTCTGGAAGATGTCGGGCTCGTACATCGGCGAGAGGCGGATCGTCTTGGCGTAGCAGCCACCTTCGAAGTTGAACGTGATGCCGTCGCCCCAACCATGCTCGTCGTCGCCGATGAGGCTGCGCAGCGGGTCGGCCGACAGCGTCGTCTTGCCGGTCCCCGATAGCCCGAAGAAGACCGCCGCGTCGCCATCCTGGCCGATGTTGATGGCCGAGTGCATCGGCAGGACGCCCTCGTCAGGCATCAGGTAGTTCATGACCGTGAAAGCGCTCTTCTTGATCTCGCCCGCGTATTCAGTGCCGACGATGATGATCTCCATCCGGCGCAGATGGACGAGGATCGCGGTGCCGGTGCGCGTGCCTTCGTTCTCGGGGTCCGCCTGGAACGAGGGGACGCAGATGATCGTGAAGTTCGGGGCGAACCTGCGCAGCTGGTCGGGTGTGGGTCGACGGAACAGGTTGCGTGCGAAGAGGCTCGCCCAGGCCGTCTCGGTGTAGACCCGCAGCGACCGTCGATGGGCCGGTGCGGCCCCGATGAAGCAGTCCTGGCTGTAGAGGTCCTTCGACGCGGCATGGGCGACGAGTCGGGCGCGCAGGCGGTCGTAGTTCGCCTCGGAGATCGGGCGGTTGACGGCGCCCCACCAGATCTTGTCGCGGCTCGACGGCTCGTCGACGATGAACTTGTCCTGCGGCGAGCGGCCGGTGTGCTTGCCCGTCAGGACGACGAGCGGCCCCTCGGCCGCGACGAGGCCTTCGCCGTGGCGGATGGCGTCCTCGTAGAGCTCCGCAGCCGGCAGGTTGGCTCGGACGGAACGGCCCAGGTTTGAGCGGGTGGTCGGCGCGGTGGTGGCCATCGGCGGTGGACTCCCGGTGCACAGGCGATCACGTGGATCGACCGGCCGCGCGTGATGCGTACCCCGGGGCGCGCAGGAGTCGGCTTCCGCAGTCGTACTTGGGCGGATGCTACCACGTTGCGGGAGGGTTGCGGTCTACCGATGTGCCGCAACCTTGATGCGCGCAGGCCGGCCCAGCCGCGCTGACGGACAAAGTCCGTCGATCATCGGTAGACTACCGGCAGACCGATCCGTCCTGAGTGCCCGCCCCATGCGCCGCGCGACAACGGGTCGATCGATTCGGCCGCACGCGACGAGCGAGCGCCTGGATTCTGCGGGTTCGTCGCCCGCACCAACCGCCTGAGGGCCCTGGATCGCCGCCCCACGGGCTCGCGACTCCCTCCGTCGGTCATGTCGATCGCCACGCGCGGTCGCGTGTCCAGCCGCTCTGGACGGTATGCATCCGCCGTCCGGCCGCCCGCCGCATCGCGCATCCGGAATCCCGCGCGATGTGGGCAGTCCGACCCCCGGGCGCTCTGTGCCGCCCTCGTCGCGCGTCGCTTCTCGCCGCCCCCAGTCAGCCCGTCGCTCGTCGTGGTCGTCCCGCGACGTCCAGGTTAGAAAGGAACTCCGATTGCTGTGCCATCCATCCGGCGCCCAGCGGGCGTCAGTCCGAAACCTCCGATGCCGCCACCGCGGCGACACGTTGGAGGTCTGATCGATGCCCGATGCCGCGTACTTTCGAGCCTGGCGCGCCGCCCACCCCGAGTATCGCGCCCGCCACAACCGACTCCGGACCGAACGACGCCGGCGCCAGGGCCGGGGCGACCGCCGCACCGAATACGCCCAACGGCGGAGCCGAGCGCTCCCGTCGATGCCCGGGCTGCACATCGGCCATGAGCTGTTCGAGCAGGCCCGCCGGATCGTCGGACCGCGGAGGACGTCGCTCATCGAGGTCTACGACCCGCTCCATGACGACCTTCTGTCGGAGGCGACACTGGCGATCCTCGAGGGTCGCGACCCGGCGGAGGCGGTCCGCCGCTACGGCGCCCGCGAACGATCATTCGGGCGAGTGACATGTCGACTGTTCGACGTCGCGTAGGCCGGTGTCGGCTTCCGGGACCGGTCGTCACCGGGTGCGATCACTTCGCAGGATGGTTCCGGCCTGCCGGACGTCCGGCCCACGCAGGGCCGTTCGGGTAGGAATACTCGGCGAGCGATGCTGCCTCCATCTCGATCGAGTAGCCGGGCACGGTCGGCACCCGGTAGCGTCCGTCCCGGACCACCACCGGATCGAGGAAGTGCTCGTGGAGGTGGTCAACGTACTCGGTGACGCGTCCTTTCATAGACCCGCTCACGGCGATGTAGTCGAACATCGAAAGGTGTTGGACGTATTCGCACAGGCCGACCCCACCGGCATGCGGGCAGACCGGGACGCCGCGCTTGGCGGCCATCAGCAAGACAGCGATGGCCTCGTTGACGCCACCCAGGCGGCAGGCGTCGATCTGGCAGAAGGCGATGGCGTCGGCCTGCAGGAACTGCTTGAACATGACGCGGTTGTGACAATGCTCGCCGGTCGCCACGCCGATGCCGAGCGGCTCGAGGGCGCGCGCGATCCTGGCGTGCCCGAGGATGTCGTCGGGGCTGGTCGGTTCCTCGATCCAGAGCGGACGCGAGGGCGCCAGTCGCCGCATCCAGTCGATGGCGACATCGACATCCCAGACCTGGTTGGCGTCGACCATCAACACCCGGTCCGGGCCGATCTCCTCACGCACGATCGCGACCCGCCGGAGGTCGTCCTCGATGTCGCGCCCGACTTTGATCTTGAAGTGCGTCCAGCCGGCGGCGATACCCTCGCGGCAGAGCCGCCTGACCTTGTGGTCGTCGTAGCCCAGCCAGCCCGTCGAGGTCGTGTACGCGGGATAGCCGTGCTCACGCAGGTCGGACACCCGCCGGGAACGGGTCGGCTCGAGCTGGCGCAGCATCGCGAGCGCCTCGGCTTGAGTCAGCTCGTCGGTAAGGTAGCGGAACGGGACGGCCCGGACGATCTCGTCGGGGCTCATGTCCGCGAGGAGCTGCCACAGCGGCTTGCCCTCGACCTTGGCGTACAGATCCCAGACGGCGTTCACCAGCGCGCCCGTGGCGAGGTGAATGACGCCCTTCTCAGGACCGACCCAGCGAAGCTGCTGAGCGTCGGCGAGCGACGACCAGAAGGCACCGAGATCGGCGGTCAGCTCCTCCAATGTCCGTCCGACGACGAGCGGCGCGAGCGATTCGATGGCGGCCACGCACAGCTCGTTGCCGCGCCCGCTTGTGAAGGTGAGGCCGTGGCCCTCGGGTCCAGCCGGATGGTCCGTTCGCAGGATCACGTACGCGGCCGAATAGTCTGGCGCCTCGTTCATGGCATCGGAGCCGTCCAGCTCGATCGACGTCGGGAAGCGGATGTCGAGGGCGGTCGCGGAGATGATCCTCATGGTCGCGAGCGTACCCGGTGTGCCACTTGCCGACCGGCCGATCTCAGCCGCCGAAGCGCGTCAGGCCCGTGTTGCCGCTCGTTCCCACGACCTCCGCCCCGATGTCGACCGCGCGCGCATGCGTCATTGTGGTTCGCATCAGGGCGCGGATCCGGAACGGCGCCTCGGCGGTCCGTTGCGTCGTGGGACGCTCGACCGGGACCGCCCGGTCGCCTACCATCAGCCGCATGCGAGGACTCGCCCTCCTTGTCGGCGCCCTCCTGATGGCTGGTTGTGGCCGACCTGTCGAGGTCAGATCACCAGGTCAGAGCGGGTCCGCGTGCAGTCCCAACGTCGTGACCGCGGTGCTGCCTGATTGGGCACGAAGTGGGTTCAGCGACGCCGAGCCGATCGCTCAACACGAGGTCGGGCACCTGGGCGAGATCGCCGCGATCATCTTCCGATCCCCTCTCGTCGTTCCGCCTCCGACGGATGGAGGAAACAAGATCCTCTGGGTTTCCCGGCAGGCGACGATCGCGAACCGACTCGATATCAGCGCGCAACGCATGGATGGGACGGTTGCCATCGGCGGACCCGTGCAGCGATTCGTCGATGGCGGCCCCGGTCCCTCATACGTCGACCTCCCTCAGGCGGGTTGCTGGCGGCTGACGTTGAGCTGGGCCGACCGGACCGACAGTCTCGACCTGGAATACATGGATCGTCCGACCTGAGACGGACGCGAGGTGGTCCGTTGACAGGTCGCCCCGGTCACCCGTAGCATCCGCACACAACCGAAGAGCTCTTATCAAGAGTGGCAGAGGGACCGGCCCGTTGAAGCCACGACAACCTACCGACGCATCGGCAAGGTGCCAAGTCCGGGCAGGTCATCCTGCACGATAAGGGATCCTCCCTTCGGAGCCCCCTATCCGTCCAAGACGGTCGCCCGTACCCCGGTCCCGAGCGCTCATCTGCGTCCCGGAGAGTGACCATGGCGATCGAGACCCCATCCGCACCCATCTCGCACACCGGCCGGCGGATCCTCGGGATGCGCTGTCGCAACTGCGGCGCCGAACAGCCCATCAGCCTCGACTATGTCTGTCCGGCCTGTTTCGGGCCGCTCGAGGTCGCCTATGACTACGCCGTCATCGGAGCGTCATTGACGCGCGAGACCATCACCGCACGCGCGCCCGGCATCTGGCGATACGCCGAGCTCCTCCCGGTCGATGCGCCGCCGGCGCGCGGTCTTCCCGTCGGGTCGACGCCACTGCTGCTGGCCGACCGACTCGCCCCGACGCTCGGTCTCGACCGGCTGTGGATCAAGGACGACACCCGTAATCCGTCGCTGTCGTTCAAGGACCGGGCGGTGGCGGTCGCGGCCGCAAGGGCGCTCGAATTCGGCGTCGAGGCCCTGGCGTGCGCGTCGACCGGCAATCTCGCCGGCGCGACCGCGGCGGCGGCCGCGGCGGTCGGCCTCCCGGCCTACGTCTTCATCCCGGCCGACCTCGAACCGGCCAAGGTCGATCACGCCCTGGCTTACGGCGCCACGGTCGTGCCGATCGAGGGCACCTACGACGACGTCAACCGACTCTGTCTCGAAGTGGCCGACGAGACCGGCTGGGGCTTCGTCAACATCAATCTCCGTCCGTTCTACGCAGAGGGGTCCAAGACGCTCGCCTACGAGATCGCCGAATCGCTCGGCTGGCGGTCGCCGGACGTCGTCGTTGCACCCGTCGCGTCTGGAGCGATGTTCACACGCGTCGCGCGCGGGTTCGAGGAGCTCGCCGACCTGGGCCTGATCGACCGGCGACCGATCCGCTTCGTCGGTGGCCAGGCCGCCGGTTGCGCGCCGGTCGCGACGGCGTGGGCCGCCGGGACAGACGTCATCGAGCCGGTCCGGACGCCCGACACGATCGTCCGTTCGCTGGCGATCGGCAATCCGGCCGACGGCCGCTACGTGGTCGAACTCGTGAACGAGACGAAGGGTTCACTCGAGGCGATCGAGGACGAGATCACGGCGGCGGCCATCCGCGACGTGGCGCGGCTCGAGGGGATCTACCCGGAAACGGCCGGCGGTGTCACCCTGGCCGCGGCGGCCGCTGCTCGGCGCCGGGGCGTCATCCGACCCGATGACGAGGTCGTCGCGCTGCTGACCGGGAATGGCCTCAAGACGCCCGATGCCCGGTCGCTCGGGCATGGCGACGGCATCGCCCGCCCCGGGCAGCCCGGCCTTGCGCCGGCCATCCGCCCGAGTCTCACTGCCTTCGAGCGTTGGCTCGAGGGGAGCGCCTCGTGAGCACGGTCCGTATCCCACCGACCCTCCGCACGTCGACCGGCGGCGAGAAGCGCGTCGACGTCCCGGGCGACACGGTCCGCGCGGTCGTCGCCGCACTCGTCGTCGCCCATCCGGGTCTCGAGGCGCAGCTTCTGGGCCAGGACGGCGACCTCAACGCGTTCGTCAACGCATTCCTCAACGACACCGACATCCGCCACCTGCAGGGACTGGACACCCCGGTCACCGATCGCGACACGCTGTCGCTGCTGCCGGCGATGGCCGGCGGCTGAGCACACCGACCGACGCGCGGCGCTCAGGCCTCGTCGAGCGCGCGCTGGAGATCGGCCAGCAGGTCGTCGATCCCCTCGATGCCGACCGACAGGCGGACCAGCGCCGGATCCACCTCGAGCGGCGACCCGGCCACCGACATATGGGTCATCGCGGCCGGGATCTCGACCAGGGATTCGACGCCGCCGAGCGATTCCGCAAGGGTGAACAGGCGGGTGCCTTCGGCGATCGCGGCCGCTCGCTCCACCGCGCTCCGACCCGTCGCGCCGCCCGCGGTCGGAACGAACGAGACCATCCCACCGAACCCCGGATAGCGGACATCTGCGACGTCGGGCCGGGCGCGAAGCCAGGCTGCGACCGCGACCGCGTTGGTCCCATGCCGATCCATCCGGAGGTGGAGCGTGCGCAGGCCACGCAGGACGAGGAAGCAGTCGAGCGGGCCCGGCACCGCGCCCATCGCGTTCTGGAGGAAGCGCAACCGATCGGCCACCGCCGCGTCCGAGGTGACCGCCACCCCCAGGATCGTGTCGGAGTGGCCGGCCAGGTACTTCGTGGCCGAGTGGAAGACGATGTCCGCCCCGTGCTGGAGCGGTCTCTGGAGTGCAGGCGAGGCGAACGTGTTGTCCACCACGACGAGCGGCCGGCGACCGCCTTCATCGGCCCGACGAGCGACCGTCGCCGCGACCGCGTCGATGTCCGTGACCTTGAGCAGCGGGTTCGATGGCGTCTCGAACCAGACCAGGCGCGTCCGCTCGGTGAGGACCTCCCACAGGACGTCCCCTCCGGAGGCGAGATCGACGTAGATCGAATCGACCCCGGCTCCGCGACGCACCCGTTCGAGGTAGCGGAAGGTGCCGCCATAGACGTCGTTGCCCACGACGATCTCGTCGCCTGGCGCCGCCAGTTCGGCGATGGCCGCGGTCGCCGCCGAGCCCGACGCGAAGGCGATGCCGTGCTCCCCACCCTCGAGGGTGGCGACCGCGCGCTCCAGCCGCTCGCGGGTCGGATTCTGTGACCGGGCGTATTCGTAGCCCCCGCGCGGTCGACCGACGCCGTCCTGGGCGAAGGTCGAGGTCTGGAAGATGGGCGGCGAGACGGCGCCGGTCAGCTCGTCGGGCTCGGCACCGGCATGGACGGCCAGCGTGTCGAAGCTGGGTTCTCGGTCGCGGTCGGTCATGCGTTCGGCGCCGGCGGCCAGCCGTCGAGCTCGAACACGAGCTCGACGCCGTCGATGTCGTCGATCTGGACACCGGTCTGGTGGAACCCGAGGCCCTTGACGATCGCTAGGGATGGGACATTGTCCGGTGCGACCGAGGCACGGAAGCGGTCAACCCCCTGGGCCTCGGCCCAGTCGAACAGCGCGCGCACGACCTCGGACGCGACGCCCTGCCTCCGCCAGGAGGGCTCGACCCGGTAGCCGACCTCGACCCGCCCATCGGATTCCGGCGGCGAGTGGAATCCGCACGAGCCGATGATCCGGTCCGTGCCGTCGTCCTCGGTCAGGACGATCGCACGGCCGAGCCACGCCTGCGACCCGGGATCCAGCGACAGGTCGGCGATCCGGAACCGGAGGAAATGGTCCAGCGTGTCCGGCAGATCGGACGGAACGATCGCCCCGATGTCCGCCTCGGCGGTGGCGAGGTCGTGCGCCACCAGCGCGTGCATGAACGCAAGCGACATCGATCGGAGCTCGAATCGTCGGGTCGAGATGGGCGGGACCTGCATCGCCGCATCTTCGCACCCGCGCTCACGGACCGTGCGGGCGGAGGCCCTCCGCTGCTCGTTGTCGAACGCGACGGCCCCGCTCGGCGCCGATTCGCGAGGACAGGCCGTGGCGCTGGCCGCCGAGGTCGACTGACCGGCTCCCCTCAGCGCGCTCCGTTCGGGCGGTGGGCGAGGTATTCCAGGACGTCCGTCCGGGTCAGCACACCGACCGGGCGGTCGCCTCGGGTCGCGATGACGGCTGTCGCCTCGCTGGACAGCAGCGCGAACGCCTGGTCGAGACTGGCATCGACGGCGACGAGGGGAAGCGGACGGTCCATCACCTCACCGACCGTGCGCTCGACGATGGTCGGATCGCGAAAGGCCCGGTCAAGCAGACCTTTTTCGGTGATCGACCCGACGATCGCGTCGATGGCATCGTCGTCGGGCAACTCCGACACCGGCAGCTGGCTGATCCCGAATCGCTGCAGGATCTCGATCGCCTCGCCGACGCGCTGCGTGGTCCGGGCAAGCACGAGATCCGGGAGGCGGCCGGCGTGGTGCCGGTCGTGGAGCAGGTCGCCGACCCGGACGACGGCGCCGGTCGTCGCGAGGAGTCCGTTCACCCGCATCCATTCGTCGTTGTAGATCTTCGACAGGTAGCTCCGGCCGCTGTCCGGCAGGAGGACGACGACGACCGCCTCGTGCCCGTCGGGCGTCGCGGTCACCTCGCGCACGACCTCACGCGCGGCGACCATCGCCGTGCCGCATGAGCCACCGGACAGGATCCCCTCTTCGCGGGTGAGCCTGCGCGCCATCGCGAACGCCTCGCGGTCGCTGACGCGGACCCAGCGATCGATGATGGCCGGATCGTAGGTCCCGGGGAAGAAGTCCTCCCCCACCCCCTCTGTCAGGTATGGCCGTGCCGTGTCGCCCGACAGGACGCTGCCCTCCGGGTCCGCCCCGATGACCTGGATCGCGGGGTTGCGAGCCTTGAGGAGACGCGCCGCGCCGCTGATCGTCCCGCCGGTCCCGACGCTGGCGACGAAATGGGTGATCCGCCCGTCCGTCTGGTCCCACAGTTCCGGTCCTGTCGTCCGCTCGTGGGCAGCCGGATTCTCCTCGTTCCAGTACTGGTCCGGTTTGAACGCACCCGGGATGTCGCGAGCGAGCCGCGCAGCGACTGAGTAGTAGCTCTCCGGCGATTCAGGGGCGACGTTGGTCGGGCACAGGACGACCTCGGCGCCGTACGCACGGAGGAGCTGTTGCTTCTCCGACGACTGCTTGTCGGCCATCACGAAGATGCAGCGGTAGCCCTTGAGCGCAGCAGCGATGGCGAGGCCGTGACCCGTGTTGCCCGATGTCGGCTCGATGATCGTGCCGCCGGGCTGGAGCAGGCCCTCGCGCTCGGCCGCTTCGATCATCGGCAGGCCGATGCGGTCCTTGACCGAACCGCCCGGATTGAGCATCTCGAGCTTGGCGAGCAGAAGTGGCTGGCGCTCGGTCGGACCGAGGTCGCCGGTCAGTCGCGAGATCCGGACGAGCGGCGTGTGCCCGACCAGGTCGAGGATGGATTCGGCGTATCGCATCGCCCCCGAGGATACCGTGCGGCGGAGGTTGTGGGCCTGTTCGGTGACGGCGGGAGACCGGCGCCACGGAGTTCCCGCCACATGCTCGTATCGCGAGCCCTCGTCGGGCGCTGGTCGAGCCCAGGCCCGCCGATCGGCAGATCCAACGCAGGTTCCGACCCCGATCCGGTCAGAAGGTCGACGTAGCGCGCATCTGGCAGCCCGGACCTGACCAGCGCTCGCGTCGTGTGCATCTGACATGATCCGCCCCGAAATCGGCAGTTCGATGATCAGTGCCGCCAGGAGCGCCCGTTCGACGCCGTTCTGCCGACGACCGCGGCTCGACGCGAAACCGTCGCCCTGTGCGACTGATGCCGTCCCGCCGAGGAACGGTGGCCCGCGCGGCCGACGTGCCGATGAGCCCGACCGGTCGGTTCCGGTCAGCCATCTCGATCGAGGCGACCCGGCCTGAGCAAGAGCCACGTCAGGCGCTTGCGACCGCGTTTCTTGTGCCCGGGCGGATCGACCGTCCACGGGTAGATGGCCTCGACGACCGGACCGAGCATCATCGCCAGTGAATCGCTCATGCGGTGAGCCAGGGCGAGCTCCTCGCGCGACCCCGGCTCGGGGAGAGACCCTCCCGGCTCCATCCCGGCCAGCGCCCGCGCCGAGGTCATCGGCAGGATCTGCGACGCGATGCGGTGACCGAGGTACAGCTCCTCCGTCCCGGCGATCGCAAGCGGAACGATCGGCGCATCCACGCGCAGGGCGATGACCGCCCAGCCGGTCCGAAACTGGCCGATCCGTCCCGGCGGACCGCTGACGGTGCCCTCCGGCATCTGGGCGAAGACGGCCCCGTTGGCGATGACCGCGCGAGCGGAGGCGACATGCTGGTCGATGCCGATGCCGCCGCGCCACACGGGAAGCAATCCACCGAGCCGATGGATGAGGCCCTCGCGCCAGCGCGAGGTGAAGGTGGACGGGGCGCTGCCGAGGAACCACGCCCGTGGCTGGGTCGGGAGCGCATGCATGACCACGAACGGATCCATCCAGCCGCGATGCGCCGCTGCGACCAGGAAATAGCCACCCGACGGCAGGTGTTCCCGGCCGGAGGTCCGGACCTGGAATCGGAAGACGACGAAGATCACGAACCGGGCGACCAGTCGAAGGAAGCGGTAGAGCAGCGACGCCTGCGCTTCCGGTGCCCGGCCGAGCCAGGCCAGACCCTCGACCGCGCCGCCTCGTTGAGCGGCGAGCGCCTCCGGCGAGATGCGTCCGGGCGGCGGCCGACGCCGTGCCGGCCCGCGAGGCTCGCCCGGCGCTGTCACCTCACGTCGCTGCCGGGCCGGGCCTCTCGCCGACGCCCGCAGTCTCGTCGACGGGTGGGACCTGGCCGGCCGTGGGATCGTCGTCCGCCTCGTCGCGGTCGTCCTCGTCGTCCTCGTCGTCTTCTTCGTCTTCGTCCTCTTCGTCGTCGTCGGCGGCGGTTTCGAGCTCCTCGGGAGTCAGGGGGCGCCCGATCGCGCCCCACGTGGCGCCTACGGGATGCGTCGCCGGATCGTCGGCGGGATGCCCGGACCGGTGACGCCAACCCAGGATCACCAGCGAGGCGACGATGAAGAGCGCGGATACGATCTGCGCAGTCGGCACGCCGAAGAAAGTCCAGTTGCCCTCGCGGAAGCTCTCCAGGACGAACCGGGCTAGGCCATACCAGACGAAGAAGATCAGGAGCAGGTCACCCGGCCTGAGGCGCTTGCGCATGTGGTACCCGAGCCAGATCAATACCGCCGCGCCGATCGCTCCGGAGATCGATTCGTACAGGAACAGCGGGTGGAAGCGCGTCGACTCTGGCAGCGCCGTGCACGAATAGTCGAACGTCGCGCCGACGATCCGATGGGCGCAATCGATCGGGATCCCCCACGGCAGCGTCGTCGGCGAACCGTACAGCTCCTGGTTGAAGAAGTTGCCCCAGCGGGCGATAGCCTGCATCACGAACAATCCGGGCGCGATGATGTCCGCCCAGCGCAGGAACGGAACACCCTTGTAGCGTGCGTAGGCGTATGCGGCGATCGTCCCGGTCACGATCCCGCCATACACTCCCAGCCCGGAATATGGGGGCAGGAAGATCTTGATCAGGTCGTTCTGGTAGAGCACCCATTGGTCGATGACGTGATAGGCACGCCCGCCGATGAGCGCGGCCACTGCCACGATGATGATCCCGTTGCCGAGGATGTCGGCGTCCTCGCCGGCCCGCTGGGCGAGGCGGACCATGAGCAGATAGGCGGTGGCCAGACCGATCGCATAGCCGATGCCGTACCAGTAGACCGGCAGCGGGCCGAGCTGGATGGCGATCGGGTTGGGCAGGAGATCGAGCATCCGCGGAGTGTAACGGCGCGGCTCCCTATACTTCGCCGCGAGTGAATGCTGAGTTCAATGTCTGGCTGCTCATCGTCGGGCTCGTCGTCGGGGCCGGGCTGGTCTGGCTCGTCATCATGGATTCGCGTCGACGCGAATCGGAGGTGGACGAGACCGAGCGAGCGAGCGAGGCCGCGTGGCTGTCCGCGGTCATGGGCGAAGACGGCTTTGATGTCAGTCCCGACGCCGCCGAACGACTCCTGGTCCTCCACCGCGCCTATCTCGAGGCCCCTCCACCGGACGGCGCGATGGGCGACCGCTCATTGGCCGCTGACGAGGACCGGCTGGGCGTCGATCGAGGTGGCTGAGACCGCCACCAGCGAGATCCCGAAGGTCGTGCTGCTCGACGTCCCGGCGACGGCCGGTACGGGACCGCCCCAGTAGGCGAGCTGGTCACCGAAGAACATCCGCCCGATCCGCTGGCGCTGGCCGCCGATCTCGACCCAGCAGCGGTACTCGAACCCAGCGGCCGGCTTCGTCAGATCGGAGGTCGTGATCACCAGGTCGGTCGTGGAGGGTGAATAGACGAGCGAGGCACCGAGGGCGGGGTCGCTGACGCCGGCCAGCTGCACGTGCTCGGCATCTGGTTCGGCGGACACCTCCATCGACATCGTCGTGACGTCCTCCAGAGCGGTGATCGTCTGCTTCTGCTGCGCCAGCCGGTCGTCGACGCGCGAGCCGACGATGAGTGTCGTCGTCACCACTGACAACACGATGGCGGCCGCGATCGTGACGATCATCGGAAGCGCGGATCGACCGCGACGGGGGCCCGTCGACGCGGCGACGACCGCGGTCCCCTCCCGGCCTGACGGAGCCTCGGCCATCCCCATGTCCGGGCTGGTCGCCACGACCGGGCGCCGCACGCCTGTGGCCCGGATCGTGGCGATGGTCCGCGCGCGCAGGTCGGGAGGCGGCATCTCCGCAAGGCTGGACCGGATGATCGTGGACGACTGGCGCAGTCGAACGAGCTCCTCCGTGCAGGCATCGCAACCCGCCAGGTGACCCGCCACGGCCTGGGCGACCGGGGTATCGCCCGCCATCAAGCGCTCCAGCCCGCCGGGCTCGAGCGCGGCGAGTTCGAGCTGTTCGCGCGTCTCCTCGTGGTCCATCGTGTCCTTATCGATCCTCGCCGGCGGGAACCGGCATCACGGCGTCGTCGTGAATCGGGCCGAATTCATCTGCCAGGGCTACGCGAAGGCGGTGGAGGGCCCGACGGGTCCGGGTCTTGACGGTGCCAAGCGGCCACCCGAGACGCTCGGCGATCTCGGTCTGCGACAGATCGTCCTGATACGCCAGCAGGATGACGGTGCGCTCATCGTCCGGCATGGCCGCGACAGCGACGCGCAGGGCGTCGCGCACGTCGGCCGCTGCCACGGATGCCTCCGGATCCGCGGACGGGACGGAGCCCGCGACGACCGACCCGCGCGAGGCGAGCCGTTCGAGCGTCCCGGACGAGTCTTCGTCCGGTGCAGCCATCGCCCCGAGGTCCACCAGCACGGGTCGCCGGCCCGCCGCGCGCAGCCTGTCGATCGCCCTGTTCCGCGCGATCGCGTGAAGCCAGGACGCCAGCGAGCCGGTCGTCGGGTCGAATGTCTCGGCGCGGTTCCACAAGGTGAGGAATGTCTCCTGCACGACCTCCTCAGCGGTCCCCCGGTCGGACGTCAGTCGATACACGGCGGCGAAGATCGCCGTCGCGTGACGGTTATAGAGCGTTTCGAGTGCCGCCTCGGATCCCGCCGCCATCTCGAGAACGACGCCGGCATCGTCGGTCGGATCCCGCCGACCGCTCGTCATGGGATACGCCACCTCGGACCCAACGGTTTCCATCGGACAGGCCGATAGCCTACCCCGGCTTCGTTCGAGTGGACGTCACCATGTCCCGGCGGGTCGGCGCGCGGCCGCCGGGAGCGACCCGGAGGGCCGGTGCGCCTCCAGGCAGACGACGCCGGTCGACCCGACGACCGCGTCGTGAGCGGTGCCGGCCGGCAGCTCCAGGCGGTCTCCCTGGTCAAGCTCGACGACGGGCCCATCGCCGAGCCCGAACCGGATCGAGCCCCGCTCGACGACGATGACCTTGTCGTAGGCGTGGTCGTGGATCGCGTACCGATCGCCCGGACCGTTGGACCAGCGGCCTCAATCGAGACCCTCGGCGCGGAGCCGCCCGTCGAGGTCGGATGTCATCTGGACACGCCGCCTCAGGCCGCGGCCACGCCGATGATCGAACCGATCGTGTATGTCACGAGCGCCGCCGCCAGGCCGATGAGCATCTGTCGGAAGCCCGAGAAGATCAGGCCTCGACCCGTCAGCAGGCTGACCGCGGCCCCGACCGCGAACAGCGCGACGAGGCTGAGGCCAAGGCTGACGAGCAGGACGGCCTGGCCGCCGCCGAAGAGATACGGGATGACCGGGATGATGGCGCCGAAGGCAAACGCGACGAACGATCCGGCCGCGGCTCCCCATGGCGAGCCCAGCTCGTCAGGATCGAGGCCGAGCTCCTCGCGCACGAGCATGTCGAGCGCCGTGGCCGGATCCCGGAAGATCCGATGGGCGATCGTCGCGGCTTCGTCCGGTGTGAACCCCTTGGCGCGATATGACGCCGCGAGCTCGGCCTCCTCCTCCTCCGGCATCGCCTCCATCTCCGCCCGCTCGAGCGCGATCTGGCGCTCGAACAGCTCTCGCTGGCTCTGCATCGAGATGTATTCACCGGCGGCCATGCTGAACGCTCCGGCCAGAAGCCCGGCGATGCCGGCCAGCAGGATGAAGCTCGGGTTGCCGGACGCGGCCCCCGCAACGCCCATGACCAGCGACAGGTTGCTGACCAGGCCGTCGCTCACGCCGAAGATCACCGCCCGGAGCGTGCCGGACCGCCCACCGGCTCGATGCCAGGTCTCCCGGCGACCGACGTCGGCGGCACTGGTAGCCCCTTGCGCGATGGCCACGCCGTCCCGACCCGGCTGGCTGACCTCCGGGATCTGCTCCCCGGTCTTCAAGCGGTCCCAGATGACCGCGTGCTCGCGTTCGTCGGCGGCGATCGCGGCGACTTCCGGCGACGCTCCCTGGCCCTCGTACAGTGCCTCCTCGTCGCCCTCGAGCGACTTCACCAGCTCGGCGACAGCCGATGTCCCAACTACTCGGGCGGCGAGGATGATGAACCGAACGCGCATCCGCGGCCCGCCGGGCGGCGGGACGTCAGCGCCGAGCTCGCGGAGCTTCGAAGCCCAGACATCGGCGTGGCGACGTTCGTTGCCGGCGATGCGCCTGAACGCGTCGGCGCGTCGCGGATCCTTCTCGATAGTGGCGAGCGAGTCGTACAACACGATCGCATCGCGTTCCAGCTTGAGGTTGTCGAGACTCTGCTCGACGTCGATCGAGGGCACGCCGTCATCGTAGGCCATCGTCCCCGGGTAGACTCGGGTCAATGTCCACCGCCGACCGACCGCCCATCCGATATCTCGCCGCGGCGGACGTGCGCGCGGCGATGCCCGACCTCGACGAGCGGCTGGCGCTGGCCGAACGGACGATGATCGCCCTCGTCGCCGATGCGGAACTGCCCCCGAAGATCGGCGTCCACCCGCGGCCCGACGGCTCATTCGCCCACTCGATGCCGGCGTCCCTTCGCGGCGGCGACCAGTCGGGAGCGGACGACCTGCTCGGGATGAAATGGGTCGCCGGGTTCGGTGGGAACAACGCGATCGGCCTGCCCGCGATCAACGCCGTGGTCGTCCTCAACGACGCCGGTACGGGATTGCCGACCGCGATCCTCGACGGCGGTCCGATCACCGCTCTGCGAACCGCGGCCGTCTCCGGGGTGGCGATCGCGAACTTTGCCCCGACCGTATCCGGGCGTGCGCCGCGTGCGGCACTTATCGGCGCCGGGATCCAGGGATGGAGCCACCTTGCCGTCCTCGGGCGCGTCCTACCGGGCGTGCGGTTGACCGTATTCGATCGCCACCCGGACCGCGCGGCCGCCCTCGCGGCCGAGGCCGGGATGACCGTCGGGATAGCGGCCGCGACGACCGCCCCGGACGCGCGGTCCGCGGTCCGCGATGCGGACGTCGTGGTCACGGCGGCGTCCTTCGGGCCCATCCGCCAGGTGATGACCGCGGACTGGCCGGCCGACGACGCGTTGGTCGTGGCTGTGGACTACGCGACGTACTGCGCGGCGGAGGTCGCCCGGCAGGCCCGCCTCTTCCTCGTCGATGACCGCGGCCAGTTCCTCGCGAATCGCGACGCGGGTGCGTTCGACGACTATCCGGACCCGACGGCGACGATCGGCGAGGCGCTGCTCGCGAGGACGGCGCGCCCGGCCCAAGGCCGCGTCGTCGTGACGCATCTGGGCGTCGGGCTGGCGGATGTCGTGTTCGGTGCGGCGATCGTCCGGCGGGCGGAAGCGCTCGGACTCGGGACGCTCCTGCCGTCCTGACGGGTCAGGTGGAGGAGCGCCGGCCGTGCTCCCTGTGAAGCTGCGCCGCGAACGGTGAGCGGACCACGACCTCCGGCAGGATCGTGGCGGCTTCGTCGGCCGGCGAGATCCAGTCCATGAGGAAGCGGTTGACGATGATGGTCGAGACGTCGCGCGCCACGATGGCACCGGCCACTTCGTAGGCGATCGTCGCGTTCGTGAACGGGATCATCGCGTCGCGCGAGAGGACACTCGATACGGCATCGGTGCCAGGCGTGAAGTGCAGTCGGCCGAGGATCAGGTATGGACCGGCGGACACCTGCAGCCGATCCGTCTTGAGAGAAACGCGGTGCTTCTCCGAGCCACGTGGTCCGGTCGCCATCACGGCGAGCAGGTCGTTCCGCTCGATGGAGATGCTGTCGACCTCCACCCGGTGGCCGTCAAGCAGGCTTTCGCATTCGACGTGGTGGACGCGGAACCGCTCCTGGCCATTCAGGAAATCGGTCAGGCGCTCCCCGAACATGGTGATCTTGCCGGAGATCGTGCAGTCGGCCGCGAAGCCCAGGAACTCGACGGGTTGCATGGCCCTGTCACGCTATCGCCGCTGGGACGCGCTCGATACCGGACATTCGTACCGGTGGCCCCTGCGTCAGTCGTTGACCTCGAGCGGTCCGTCCGGAACCTCGATGAGGATCCGGTCGCCGTCGATGACGACGTGGTGGACGGCGAGCGGCATCTCGGCCGGTGGATCGAGCGGTTCGCCGGTCTCGATATCGAAGCGCGACATGTGGAGCGCGCAGGTGAGCGTGCCAGCCGTCAGGAACCCCCTGTCGAGCTCGAAGTACTCGTGGCTGCAGATCCCCTGGACGGCAGTCAGGTCGCCGTTCGTGTTGATGACCAGGACCTGGTCCGTGCCGTCCACCCAGGCCATCTTCATCGTGCCCTGGGGGACCTCGTCGACACCGAGGAGGTCGATCCGTCTCACGCGGCGGCGACGCCGCCCGTGCCGCTGCCGACCTGCCACTTGTCTTCCAGGAGCACACGGAGGCGGACCTGCGCGTCGGCCACCGGTACGCGGGCGACGACCGGCTCGAGGAAGCCCATCACGATGAACTTGCGGGCATCGTCGGGTGGGATGCCCCGACTCTCGAGATAGAACAGCTGGGTCTCGTCGATCGGGCCGACCGAGCTCGCGTGCGCGGCGCGCCGGCAGTCCGGCTGGTCGATCTCCAGGCTCGGGATGGCGACCGAACGGGTCGACTTCGCCAGGTTCATCCCGAACTCGCCGAGGAAGCTGTCCGTCCCGACCGCAGACCGGTCGATGACGATCATCCCCTTCATGTACGAGCGGGCCTTGTCCATCAGGGCGCCCTTGGACAGCAGGTTGCCCGTCGTGTCGCGCCCGAGATGGCGGGTGTATGAGGTGAGGTCGAAGACCTGGTCCGCGCCGCCGAACACGATCTCGACCTGTTCGACCGAACTGCGGTCGCCTTCGAGGCGATTGTCGACGCGGCTGCGCACGAGGCGGGATCCGAGCTGGGCGAGCGCCCAGTGGAGCGTCGCGCCCTCGCCGATGACAGCGGTGCGGTGCTGGAAGGCGACGACCGTGGTCGGGAGCTCCTGAAGGCTCGACACCGCGAGCTTGGCGTCTGCGCCGAGGGTGACCTCCATGGTGCCCGTGAAGAGGCTCGGCCGGCCATCGACCTCCTGGCCCGACGGGACCAGTTCCTCGAGGATCGTCGCCTCGGCGCCGTCACCGAGCTCGACGATCGTGCGGGTGATGAGCGCTCGATCCGGGGTCCCGACCGCCCAGCGGATGACGATCGGCTGGTCGACCTTGACGCCGGCCGGGATGCGCAGGATGACGCCGTGGCTCCAGCCGGCACGGGTCAGTTGGGCCAGTCGGTCATCCTCCGGCATCGATCCGGGGCGCGCGACCAGGGCCTCGGCCGCGTCGTCAACGATGAAGCCGCCGAGCGTCTCGAGCGTGACCCCGGCGGCACTGACGGCGGTGGCGAGGGCGAGCGTCTCAACGTGATCGTCCTGGAACGCGGCGAGCCCGGCGGTCCCGGGGTCCGGCCCGGCGGCACCATGCGGAAGGAGTCCGATCTCGCGCGAGCCCGACCACGGGACCACATCGTCGAGGACCGCGGTGCGCAGGTCGACGTACGTCGTGTACAGCTGGTTCGTCTCGATCGGCAGGGCCACGAACCGTTCGTAGGCGGCTCGACGGTCGGCGCTCAGCCAGGCTGGCTCGCCGTCGGTCAGCTGGTCGAGACTTGCGGCGTCGAATTCGAAGGTGAGGTCCGAAGGAGAGCGGCGGGCGGGTCGGATCCGTGACGCCGGAGCGTCCGTCATCCGAGCGACCCCTCCATCTCGAGCTTGACCAGGCGATTGAACTCGATGGCGTACTCCATCGGCAGCTCCTTGGTGAAGACCTCAAGGAAGCCCTGGACGATGAGGTTGGTCGCCTCGTTCTCCGTCAGGCCGCGGCTCATCAGGTAGAACACCTGGTCCGCGCTGACCTTGCCGACCGTCGCCTCGTGGGTCATCGACGTGTCGTCCTCCTGGATGTCGATGTACGGGTAGGTATCGCTCCGGCTGATGTCGTCCATCATCAGGGCATCGCAGCGGACACTGGCGACGACGTTGGTCGCACCCGGCGAGACCTTGAGCTGGCCGCGGTACGTCGCCCGGCCGCCGTCCTTGGAGACGGACTTGCTGACGATCCGCGAGCGGGTGTTCGGGGCGAGGTGGACGGCCTTGGCGCCGGTGTCCTGGTGCTGGCCCTTGCCGGCGACGGCGACGCTGATGATGTCTGCCGTCGCGCCCTCGCCACGCAGGTAGATGGCCGGGAACTTGACGGTCTTGCGCGAGCCCGTGTTCGCGTCGATCCATTCGACCGTGGAGTTCTCGTACGCGTGGGCGCGCTTGGTCACGAGGTTGTACACGTCGTTCGACCAGTTCTGGATGGTCGTGTAGCGGACCTTGGACCCCGGCAGCGCGACGACCTCGACGACCGCCACATGAAGCGATTCGGTGGCGTAGATGGGTGCCGTGCAGCCCTCGATGTAGTGGACCTTGGCGCCTTCGTCCACGACGATCAGCGTCCGCTCGAACTGCCCCGTGTTCTCACCGTTGATCCGGAAGTAGGCCTGCAGCGGCAGCGGCACCTCGACGCCCTTGGGCACGTAGACGAATGAACCGCCGGACCAGACCGCCGCGTTCAGCGCGGAGAACTTGTTGTCCTCGGCCGGGACGACCGTCCCGAAGTGCTTGCGGAAGAGGTCCGGATACTCGATCAGCGCCTGGTCCGTGCCCATGAACACGACGCCGAGCTTGGACAGCTCTTCCTTGACCGAGTGGTAGACGACCTCGGAATCGTACTGGGCGCCGACGCCGGCGAGGAACTTGCGCTCCGCCTCCGGGATGCCGAGTCGCTCGAACGTGGCCTTGATCTGGTCGGGCACGTCGTCCCACGACTTCTCTTCGCGCTCGGACGGCTTGCGGTAGTAGACGATGTTGTCGAAGTTGATCCGGTCGAGTCCGTCCGTCCAGGTCGGCAGCGGGCGCTTGAGGAAGTGCTCGTACGCGCGCAGCCGGTACTGGAGCATCCAGTCGGGCTCGTTCTTGAAGGCGCTGATCTCCTCGACCGTCGCCCGCGTCAGGCCCCGCTTCGTCTCGGCGAGGTAAGCGATGTCGTCGTGAAAGGCGAACTGCTCTCGCTGGTCGGTGACGATCTCGCGTGCTGCGGTCATCGGGTCTCCGGTCGTCGCTGGTGGCGGCGCTCGCGCGTCGCGGGTGGGCCTGCTCAGCCTCGTTTCTAATTCCGAGTCAGATTATCGGGATTAACGGGCGAAGCGTCAACGACGGTCGCCAACGGGCCGTCGAGTGTGCGACGATCGAGCCGTGGAATTCAATCAGGCCCTCGACGCGGCGATGCGCCTGTTCGAGGTTGCCGGCGTCACGATCCTCGTCGTCGGCGGCGTCGTCAGCCTGGTGGTGTACGGACGCGATCTGTCGCAGGGCCACCGGCGGGAGGCATACACCGCCCTGCGCCACAACATGGGGCGGACGATCCTGCTCGGGCTCGAGGTGCTGATCGTCGCCGACATCATCCTCACGGTCGCCATCGACCAGACACTCGAGAGCGCGGCGACACTCGGGCTGATCGTGCTCGTCCGGACGTTCCTGAGCTTCTCGCTCGATATCGAGATGGACGGCGTCCCGCCGTGGCGTCGACGCGATTCGGAGCGATCGACGCCGCGACGGACCGCGGCCGACTGAATCGTCGTGACTTCGGGCGCGATGCGCCCGGGAGCCGCTAGCTGGCGGACGGGGTCGTCGCCTCGACCGTTGCGGCAGCTTCCTTGACGGCGTCGGCGGTCTCGTCGTCGACGGTCACCACCTTGACCTCCTGTGCGCTGGCTGCCTTGGCCTCGACCGCGGGGGCGTCCTCGGCGGTCACGAGGGCCAGGATCCCGGATGTGCCCGGGAGGATGACGCCGGCGAGTTCCTTCTCGACGTCGAGCCGATGGGCGAGGTTGCGGGCCTTTCCGGCAGCCGCACCGGCTACACCCAGGGTGACCGCGCCGGCGACCAGGGTCGCGGGCAGGAAGACCGCCGCGACGACGCCGCCGACGATGCCCCACTTGAGCCCGGTCCGGGTGCTGTGGTCGGTCATCTTCTCGACGTGGAGCTTGCCGCCCTCGTCGGCCTTGACGACCAGGACGCTGTCGATGTGGAGCGAGCCGTCGATCTCGGCCATGAGCAGATCGTCATAGACCGCCCGGGCAGACGTCGTGTCGGCGAACCGGGCGACGACGAGGGCATGGTTACCCTGGATGGCAACGGCTCCCTCGGCGAGGACGCCGTACTCGTCGGCGACGGTCCCGCCGACCACCACGACGTCGTCGGTGGCGGCCGCAGGCGTGGTACCAGTCTCGTCGGACATGTCAGATCCTCCTGTCCTGCCTGAGCCGGCAGGCTTCCCCGTGTTACGCGCGACATCGATCGGTCGAGCCATCGGGGCTCAGGGCGGCGATCGAGCGGCAGCGGACGACCATCCTAGCGCGCGGCGGAACGCCCTGCCGACTGCCTGCGTTGGAGACCGTGACGCGGCATATGCTGTCACCGACAGCACCGACGAGCGATGACCGGCACGCTGGACCGACGGAGGGCGATCGACGATGAGCCTGCGGGATTTCTACGCGACTCAGATCCGCGTCCTGTGGGAGTGGCGCGGCGGCCGGGTCGCACTCCTCAGGCGGCTCATCCTCACGCTGATCGTCGCGACCGTCTCGTTCCTGGCGACCGCCTGGCTGCTGCCCCGGCTGACGGTCGATCGCGCGATCGACGCCGCGCTGGCCGTCATTCTGATCGCGCTGTTCAATGCGGCCATCCGACCGGTCGTGCTCGCCTTCGCCGCGCGCATCTCGCTCGTGCTCGTGGCGGTCCTGGTCCTGGTCCTCCAGATCGTCTCCTTCATCGTCGTGGCCCAGTGGGCGCCCGGCGTCCATGTCGACGGCTTCGGGACGGCGCTCATCGCGTCGTTCGTGTACGCGATCATCAACACGATCCTGACGGCCATCCTCGGCGTCGACAGTGGCGGGTCCTACTACGGCCTGCTCGTCCAGCGCCTGCTCGTCGAGCGCTCCACGGGACACTCCGACACACCGGGCCTTGTGATCATCCAGATCGACGGCCTGGCCCACCCGATCCTCGCCGGTCGGATGCGCGCAGGCTCCGTCAACACGATGGCGGGCCTGGTGCGTGACGGGAGTCACAAGCTGTCCCGCTGGGAGGCGATCCTGCCTTCGATGACGTCGGGTAGCCAGGCCGGCATCCTCCACGGCAACAACGACGGCATCCCGGCATTCCGCTGGTACGAACGCGACCGCGATCACCTCATGGCGTCGAGCAATCCGGCCGACGCCGAGTTGATCATGTCCCGGATCTCCAACGGCGAGGGATTGCTGTCCAACAACGGCGCGAGCATCTGCAACCTGATGACCGGCGACGCGACGCGGTCCTACCTGACGACGGCCGCCATCAAGGCCGAGGGCGGCGGCATCGGCGACAGCCAGGCCTTCATGTCGTTCTTCTTCAGCCCGAGCGGCTATCTTCGCTCGTTCACGCTGTTCCTCGGCGAATTCATCAAGGAGCTGACCCAGGCCCGGCGCACCCGGCGCGCGGGCATCCGGCCACAGATGCACCGCGGTCTCAAGTACGCCGGCATGCGCGCAGCCAGCAACGTCCTCCTGCGCGACGTCAACACGTCACTGATCATCGAGGAGATGTACCGAGGCACCAACGTCATCTACGCCGACTTCACCGACTACGACGAGTTGGCCCACCACTGCGGACCCGAGCGGGTCGAATCGTTCGAAGCCCTCGACGGTGTCGACGGGGCGATCGCGACGCTGATCAAGGCCACCGACGAGGCGCCGCGCCCGTACAAGTTCATCATCCTGTCCGACCACGGCCAGAGTCTCGGCGAGACGTTCCTGCAGCGCTACGGGGTGAGCCTCGGCGAGTTCGTCCGGAGCCTGATGAGCGGTCGGGCGACGATCATCCAGTCGAAGACCAAGGCCGAGGGATCCGTCTTCGTCAACTCCTTCCTCTCGGAGATCACCCAGAGCAAGGGTGTCGGCCCGACCGTCGCCCGCGCCGCCCTCGCCAGCAAGACGACCGATGGCGTCGTCGACCTCGATGCCGCCGAGAACGAACCGGCGGTCGCCGACGCCTCGTCGATCGCGGTGGTCGGCTCCGGCAATCTGGGCCTCGTCTGGTTCACGGGCCACGACCGTCGACTGACCGTCGAGGAACTCGAAGAACTCCACCCCGGCCTCGTCGCCTCGGTCGCGGCTCACCCAGGCGTCGGGCTGCTGCTCGTCAGATCCAAGGAGTTCGGGGCCGTGGTCTTCGGCCCGAAGGGCACGCGCTTCCTCGACGACGACCGTGTCGAGGGCGAGGACCCGACCGCACTGTTCGGTCCGCACACGATCATGAGCCTCAAGCGCGAGGACGCGATGGTCCACGCGCCGGATCTGTTGCTCCTGAGCCAGTACGATCCCGAGCTCGGCGAGGTGGCGGCATTCGAGGAACTGATCGGGTCGCATGGCGGACTCGGCGGCCCGCAGACGGAACCGTTCATCCTCCATCCGACCGAGTGGACTCTCGACGAAGAGGTCCCGCTCGGAGCACCGGCCATCTACCGCAACATCCGGCGCTGGCTCAGCGGGATCGGCATCGAACTCGGCAAGCAGCCGGTCGCGGCCACAACTCACGAGATCGCCAGCCCGGAGCCCGCGGCGACGGCGGGCTGACCGTGGCGAAGATCCACTACGAGGTCGATGGCGCCGTCAGCGCGGATCGGTTCTTCGCGGCATTGACCGACTTCGGGCCGCGCCGACCGGAGCTCTGGCCGGGCCTCGACGACAAGTGGTACCAGCTTCACGAGCTGGGCGACACGTGGGCCGATGTGACCGAGGGGACCGATGTGCTGGGCGGGGTCTGGGCGCACGAGCGTTACGACTGGTCGGAGCCGGGGGTCGTCCGCCTGACGCTCCAGTCCGCAGTGGACTTCAAGCCCGGCACGGTCAGCACGTACCGGATCGCACCACGACCTGACGGCGGCTGCCGCGTCGCCGTGGACTTCCACCGCATTGCGAAGAGCTTCCGAGGTCGCTTCGTCGGGGTCGCAGTCACCCTCACCGGACGCCGCCGGTTCGCCGGCGAGTTGCGCGAAGCGCTGGAACGCCTGGGTCGCCTGCCGGCCTGAGACGAAGCCCTGCCTCCGGATCAGATCGTGGTGGCGACCTCGTCGACCGACGCCTCGACCGTGGCAGCCTCGTCGATCGTCGCCTTGACCGCATCCCCGGCGGCAGTCTCGACGTCTGCCGTGATGTCGGCGAGATCCGCCTCAACCTCGAGCCCATCGCCCGACGCCGCAGGGCCCATCCGGGCGCGAACGTCACGGACGGTCCGACTGGCACGCTCCCGGACGGCGGGGGTCGCGATCAGGGCTGCCGTGGCGACTCCGGCCATGACGACCACGCCGGCGGCGACGACCCACCGCGTGCGGGCGAGCGGCCGTGCCCGCGACCCGAGCCGGCCGAGTGCGGCGATGCCCACGACCGCGGGCCCCAGGTCGATCGACCGCCAGTCGATCGCCGGCAGCCCGAAGCGCCCGATTCGGGCCTGGCGCCCGAATCGCGGGCGCTCGATGGTGGTGATATCCATCGCCGGGAGTCGCAGTCCAGCCAGGGAACTGACGATCTGGTCCCGGTCGATCTCGGGCAGGTGGAGTTCCGGCAAGCGGACCTCCTTGACGGGGAGCTCCGGCATCTGACGTCCTCCTCCGACGCGCGTGGATGGTCGGTCAAGGATACGCCTGAACCGAGGGCATCGAGGGTCCGCGACCGCACCACCGGTCGCGATGGAGCGCGGTACAGTATCCCTGCCGAAGCCCATCCGGGGTCGTCGACCACCACCGATCGGTGGCAACCCGGAGGCATTCGACGGGGGTCGTCACATGCGTCTGCTGAGCGTCGGCCGATGAGCCGACGTCGGACCATCGCCATCGGGGCCGGGATCGCCGCCGCGGGTGCGGCTTTGGGCCGCCGGCGCACGGCCCGCATCCCGACCGACCCATTCGACCCGGACGCGATCCGGGCCGAGACGGCGGCGGCCAGGACGGCTGACGTGATCGGTCGCGAGAAGGTCACCCGAGCCGACGTGGCCAACACCTACGCTCCCGCGATCGCCACGGCGGTCGATCCCCTCCTCCACGGGCGACGCTACTTCCCACGGATGCTCGACGATATCGCCTCGGCCACCGACCACGTCCACCTGCTGATCTATGGGTACAAGCCCGGCGACATCGGGGAGACATTCCTCGCGGCGCTCGCCGACAGGGTCGCAGCCGGCGTCGAGGTCCGTCTGGCCGTCGACGCCATCGGCAGCGAGATCGATTTCGGCAGCAAGGATCTCTATCGGCGCCTGCGCGAGGCCGGTGTCCAGGTCGTCGCCCACGACGGGATCATGGTCGTGCGCTCCGAGGCCCTGGGCTCGCGCTCCTTCCGGCTTCACGGCCAGGACCTGCTCCACTTCGACCACCGCAAGATGATGGTCGTGGACGGCAAGGTTGGGTACGTCGGCGGGAGCGGGATCGAGGACCACTTCAATGACGAGCGGTTCTACGACGTCATGGTCAGGGTCGAGGGGCCGATCGTCGCCCAGCTCGCGGCGCTGTTCCTGATGAGCTGGCGCTACAACGGCGGGTCATCGCCCGACGACCCCCTGCTCGCTCGGTACTTCCCGGCCGAGACGCTCGCGATCGCCCCGGGCGCCCCGCTCCGGGCACCGGCGACGGTCCTCTGGAACGTCCCGGGAACGGGACACCATCCGATCAGCGATACCATCGAGCGGGCGCTCGAGGATGCTGCCGAGGTGATCCACATCGTCAACCCGTACATCTCGAACCGGGCGATCCTGAAAGGCATCCACGCGGCCGCCCTGCGGGGCGTGAAGGTCCGCCTCATCGCACCCGGCAAACCCACGCCGCCCTATCCCGCCGCGGCCTTCCGACATTGGTACGGCACGCTCATGGACGCAGGCGTCGAGATCGTGCTCCACCCGGACATGGCCCACGCCAAGGTCGTGCGTATCGATGACCTGGTCCTCATCGGCAGCTGCAACCTGGACGACCTGTCGCTGTTCCGCAATGACGAGCTCAGCCTGCAGTTCGCGGATCCGGTCGTCGCAGACCTGACCGAGCGGAACATCTTCGATCCACTCCTCGCGATGTCCACGCCCGCCGTGGCCCCGACGGCACCGAAGGATCGCGCCTGGAATGCGGCGATGGACCGCGTCTCGCGCTTCCTCTAGTCGCGCTGCGACCGAGCGGCGCATACTTGTCGACCCATACGAAACAAGGAGCCCAGCATGAGCATCGGTCCTGTCGAGTACATCGCCATCGCGTTCCCCGGGAACAAGTTCTCCGGACAGATCATCCCGGCCATCAAGGAGCTCCAGGACTCGGGCACCATCCGCGTCCTCGACCTCGTGATCATCTCCAAGGACGGCGACGGCAACGTGACCGCCGTCGAGCTGTCCGAGGCGAGCGCGGAAGAGCGGGCGACGCTCGCGGCGCTCGGCGTCGAGAGTCGCAACCTCCTCGGGCAGGAGGACATCGAGGACATCGGCGAGGCCCTCGATCCGAACTCGACGGCCGGGCTCATGATCTGGGAGAACGTCTGGGCTGCCAGGTTCGCCAAGTCCCTCCGGGAGGCGGACGGGGTCCTGATCGCCAATGGCCGCATCCCGGCCGCCCTCGTCGAGGAGATCATGGCCGAGTCGGTCTCCTGACCGGTCGAGCCTTCACCGCGAAGGAAAGGAGCAACTTCCGATGATGCGACGCAGAGGCGGCCTCGTTCGGATGGCCGCGACCACCGCCGTCGTGGCCGGGACGGCCGGCGCCGTTAGCCACCATCAGCAGCAGAAGTATCAGAGCCAGGCCGAGGCCCAGGCGGCCGAGCAGCAGCAGGCCGCCGCCGCCGCGGCGCCGCCTCCGCAGTACGAGGCACCGGCTCCGGCGGCACCGCCCGAGGATCCGCAGATGGCCCAGCTGCAGAATCTCGCGCAGCTCCACTCGCAGGGCATCCTGTCCGACGAAGAGTTCGCCGCAGCCAAGGCGAAGGCACTCGGGATCTGACCCTCAGTCCACGACCTGACTCGCGTTGGCGCGGGTCTGGACTCGCTTCGGCGGGTTCCGACCCGCGCCGATCCATGTCCTCCCTGATCTGGGTCAGGCCCTCGGGTCGGCAGCCTGGGGTTCGAGACCGGCCGGGCTGATCTCCGAGGTCGGCCGATCCGAGGACTCGCTGTCTGTCGCGGTGCTGGGTGTCGGCGGTCGGTCGCCGAGGACCTGGAGGACGGACCGCCAGCTTGCCGCGATGAGGCCGAGGACCGGCACGGCCAGGAACATCCCGACGACCCCCGCCAGTTGCCCGCCGGCCGGGATCGCCAGCAGCACGATGGCCGGATGGAGGCTGACGGCCTTGCCGTAGACCAGGGGCGCGATGATGCTGCCCTGAACGATATTGAAGACGACCGTCCAGACAAGCATGATCACGATGTCCGTGGTGCTTCCGACCGCGATCGTGATGAGCAACGCGACGCCCGTCGCCAGGAAGCTCCCGATGTATGGGATGAACCCGAGGAAGAACGACAGGACAGCCACCGGCGCGGCGAGCGGCAGCCCGAGAATGACCATGATCACGAACTGGGTGCCCGCTCCGAAGGCCGACAGGACGCCGGTGCTGATCATGTAGCCGCCCAGGATCTCGACGGCGCGGGTCCCGGCGCGGTCGACGATGTCGTGGCGCCAGCCGGGCAGGCTTCGGGTGAGCGCAGCCCAGCCGCGTGAGCCGTCGCGCAGGACGAAGAACGACAGGACCGCCGACAGGACCAGCCCGACGAACAGTGCCGTCAACCCGGTCAGCACGCCCTGGATCGTCGCGAGGATGCCGCCGCCGAAACCGCTCGCGATCGCTGACGGCCAATCGACGCCAGCCAGGACCGACGAGCCCTTCGTGCTCGTGGTGACGATGGCCGTGCCCTGCTTCGCGAGGACGATCACCGACAGGACCGTGAAGACGACCACGACGGCCCAGGCGGTGACTGCGACCACGATCGACGCCCGTCCTCGTGTCCAGCCGCGGCGCGTGAGGCTGCCGACGGCCGGGAGCAGGGTCGCGGCCAGGATGATCGCGACGGTCATCGGACCGACGACCAGTGGGACCGCGGCCGCAGCCTCGATGGCAAGCCAGGCCAGTCCGAGCACGATGAGCAGCCTCCAGCTCCACTGGGCGAGGCGGTCGAGCCACGTCGGGACAGCCTGCGCGCCCGGCCGTCCATCGCTCACCTGTTCGGGACCTTCGTTGAGGACCGATGCAGCGGCCCCCCAGACCGCCGGCAGGAACGCCGCCACGGGAACCGCAAGGAACAGGCCCACCATGCCACCGAGAGCCAGGCCGGTCGGCAGGGCGATCAGGATGACCGCAGGGTGGAGGTTGACCGTCTTGCCGAAGATGAGCGGCGACAGCCGGCGATGCTTGATCACGTTCGTGACGCCGATCAGGCCGAGCAGGACGATGACCACCACAGGCCCGCCACTGGCGAACGCCAGCAGGACGAGGGTGAGCGTCGCAAGGAAGTTGCCCACATACGGGACGAAGCCGGCGAAGAAGACGAGGACGGCGAGCGGGCCCGCCAGCGGCACGCCCAGAACCAGCAGGAAGACGAAGTCCGTCATGGCATCCACCGCGGCGTTGACCGACGACCCCCGCAGGTAACCGCCGACCTGGAGGAGCGTGTCATGGCCGGCATCCTCAAGCGTCGCCCTTCGCCACTCGCTGGCCGGCCGGAGGAGCCACACCCAGGCCTTGTCACCGTCCTGGAGCAGGAAGTAGAGGGTGAAAAGGGACAGCATGCCGATGGTCCCGAGGGTCGCGAGGGCACTGGCGATGGCTGACGTCTCATTCGACAGCCACGTCTGGAGCCCGGTTGCGATCTCGGCGACGACGCCCGCGAGATCGGGCGGGAGCGCGGAGTTGGTCAGAACCGTCTGAAGATGCGCGATCGCATCGTTGACGGCCTGACCGATCTGGACCAGGTACGGGACGACCGCGAGCGCGATGAGGACCAGGGCGCCGACGATGACCCCGACGGCTCCCAGCGTTCCCACGGCGGCCGCCTTGGACCGCGACCAGCCACGCGCCCGCATGTGCTGGATATACGGCGAGCATGCGGCCGCGACCAGGATGGACACGATGACCGAGACCGTCGTCGTCGAGAGGGCGACACCGATCGCGACGAGGAAGGCGCCGAGCGCCAACGTGACCAGGATGCGCCAGCCGATCGCCCCTAGCCAACGCAGCCAATCCGGAGCCAGCGCATCATGGGAACCGGCTTCGGGATCGAGGGGGGTCGCGTCCACCCGCGCATCTTAGGCCATGGCAGAGGCGCTCACCGCGGTCAGGCCACGGTCCCTCCCACAGCGGTAGTGCGTGCCGGCGTCCCACCAGCGAGCCTCCGAGCGACCCGGACCTTGAGGCTGTCCACCAGCGAGTACACGACCGGAATCACGAGAAGGGTCAGGAACGTCGAGCTGAACAGGCCGCCGATGACCACGGTGCCGAGCTCGGCCGCGATGATCGAGCCCTCGTTGAAGCCCGCAGCGAGCGGAACGAGCGCCAGGATGGTGGCGATGGCGGTCATCAGGATCGGGCGTACGCGCGTCCGGCCGCCCTCGACGAGCGCGTCGTGCGTCGAGTAGCCCTGCGAGCGCAATCGTTCGACGAGGTCGAGCAAGACGATCGCGTTCGTCACCACGATGCCGATGAGCATCAGGAAGCCGATGAGCGCGCTGACCCCGATCGGGCGGCCCGTGAGGTACAGCGCCGGGAAGGCGCCGATGGTCGCCAGAGGCAGGGTGAACAGGATGATGAACGGCGTCACCAACGAGTTGAAGGTGAGGACCATCATCACGTAGACGAGCAGGACGGCCACCCCCATCGACGCGAACAGGCCGCCGAAGGCCTCGCTCTGCTGCTGGCTGACGCCGGCCAGCTTGGCGGTCGTGCCGGGCGGGAAGGCCCCGGCCGCCTCGAGCCCGTCGAGCTCGGACTGGACGGATTTGGACACAGCGCCCGTGTCACTGCCCGCGATCTCCGCGGTGATAGAGGCGGCAGGCTTCTCGTCGATCCGGGTGATGGTTCCCTGGACCTCGACCTGCTCGACCGTGGCGATCGTCTGGAGCGGAACGGTCGCGACGG
>Ga0075026_100000080_pt1 | contig 30815 bp, 23 predicted proteins | sample Str012_2_FD_71392 | JGI IMG/M metagenome (GOLD analysis project Ga0075026, IMG submission 71392) | Freshwater sediment microbial communities in response to fracking from Pennsylvania, USA - Straight Creek_MetaG_SC_2012 | ecosystem: Environmental > Aquatic > Freshwater > Creek > Sediment... | reverse complement strand
GCCTTGTCATCTCGCTGACCCCGAGGCCGGATCTGGAACTGCAGCCCTGGTGGCGTCGGGTGGTGCCTCTGGCCATCATCCTGATCCTCGCGACCATCATTCTCAACATCATCTTCTTCTAAAACCGGCGTGATGCTCAAAAGACTGAATGAACTGAACGTCGTGATCGGCATCTTCTTCATCCTGCTGTCGTTGATACTCCTGGTGGGCGCCTGGCTTAGCCCTGGCCTGGCACATCCTGCCAATATCCGGTCCGGCGCGATCTTCGGTGTATTCGGTGTGGTGATGCTGTTGGTCAGAAGTGGTCAAGCCGATGAATCCTGAACCCACAGGCGAAAGGCCTACTTTTGTGCCGGTAGATCACCTGCATGAACAATCCTTATATATCGTTGCTGCGCACCGCCTGGACCTATGCCCGGTCCGAGCGGAAACGGTACGTGTTCGTCTATTTTCTTTTCCTGATGGCCAACCTGGTTCAGGCGCTGAACCCGATCCTCTTCGGCTGGTTCATCGACCGCATCCAGAAGGAGGGACAGGTACTTCACTACACGCTATTGTATGTGCTGGCATTCCTTGGGCTCAAGCTCGCGGAGTGGGCATTCCACGGACCTGCCAGGATACTGGAGCGGCAACTGGCCTTTAACCTGAGCCGGAATTTCCTGCAGGAGCGCTATCATCAGGCCCTGCACCTGCCGGTGAAATGGCACCAGGACCATCATAGTGGAGCCACGATCAACCGCATCCGCAAAGCATATGAAGCCCTGCGCGCATTCTTCGATGGCGGGTTCATGTACATTCATGCCCTGACGAAGTTCCTCTTCTCCTTTCTCGCGATGCTCTGGTTCTCCCCGCTCTTCGGCAGCATCGGTATCGCCCTGGGGGCCTTCACCATCTGGGTCATCTTCAAATTCGACAAGCCATTCATCCGGACCCAGGAGCAGGTGAATGAGAAGGAACATGTCATTTCCGCGACGCTCTTCGACAGCCTCAGCAATATCAACACGGTCATCACCCTTCGGCTCGAGAAGAGCATGGAGAACGGGTTGATGAGCAAGGTGCGGGATCTGCTCAAACCTTTCCGCCGGAATGTTGTCATCAATGAATGGAAGTGGTTCACGGCCGACACCCTCGTGACCATCACATACGCGGTCCTCACTTTCGGTTATATCTGGCAGCACTGGACTCCCGGGCAGGTGTTTTATGTCGGCGGACTGGTGACCTTGTTGGGATATGTGAACCAGTTCACCAGTGTGTTCCATGACGTGGCCTGGCAGTATACGCAGATCGTGCAATATGATACGGATGTGAAGACGGCACGTGCCATCGACGAAGCATACACTGAGGGGCATCGCTCCGATCGCCCGACCGGTCTGCCTTCGGACTGGAAGCGGATCGAATTGTCAGGCCTCAATTTCTCCCACCGCGACAACTACAGCGGGGATCATGCCCCGCAAAGCATACACGATATCGGCCTTGTACTGGAACGCGGGAAACGTGTGGCCCTGATCGGCGAGAGTGGTAGTGGGAAAAGCACGGTGCTGGCCCTCTTGCGCGGCCTCTATGTGCCGGAGCCGGGTGCAAGGCTGACCGTGGATGGAAAGGACATCCCCTGGGAGATCCTCAACCAATCCGTAACGCTTTTCCCGCAAGAGCCTGAGATCTTCGAGAATACGATTGCCTACAATATCACCCTCGGCCTTCCCTTCCCGGAAGCCGACGTCCTGAAGGTCATCGAGGATGCGGCTTTCACCGATGTCGTTTCTCAATTGCCGAAGGGGTTGGAGTCCTCGATACAGGAGAAGGGCGTGAATCTTTCCGGCGGGCAGAAGCAGCGACTGGCGCTCGCCCGCGGCGTACTGGCCGCACAGGAAAGCGATGCGGTGCTTATGGACGAACCCACGAGCAGCGTGGACCCGCGTACCGAAGCCAGGATCTATGACAATCTCTTCGCACAATTCTCCGACAAGACGATCGTGTCATCCCTGCACCGCCTGCACCTGCTCACGCGTTTTGATCATATCTATGTGCTTCAGCAGGGCAGGATCGTGGAGGAGGGGAGTTTCGAGTATCTGAGGGAGAATGGAAGTCTTTTCAAGGAGCTTTGGAAGCATCAGGAGGAGATGAAAGACAGGTTGTAGTAGGTGGCTGCTTGGATCGCCTTTCCCGCAGAAGGCTTAAGCCTTCTGCGGAAAGGAAAAGCAACCTGCAACTCATCTCACGATCAACTCGCCGGGAAACGCACCCAGGAATCTCCCGTCTTCATACACCTGCTTCCCGTTCACCCATACTTTGAGGATACCCGTGGCCACGGCCTTTGAATTCTCGACAGTGGAGTTATCCTTTACAGTCGCCGGATCGAACAGCACGAGGTCAGCGATCATTCCTGGTGCAATGATGCCGCGGTAGCGAATGCCCGTATGTTCTGCAGACAAAGAAGTCATCTTCCGCACAGCCTCTTCAATGGGGAATGTTTTCTCCTCACGTACGTATTTCGCGAGGACCTTGGGGAAGGTGCCATAACCACGTGGATGACCCCCGTTCGCACCATCAGAACATACATTCGAGTAAGGCCAGGCCAGCAGGGCCTTGAGGTCCTCGTCGCTCATGGACTTGCCCATGATGGATTCCACGCCGCCTTCATCGGGATGGTCGTCACGATACGTGGAGGCCAATTTCACCAGGTCGACCAGGGTCTGCGCGGGAGAGGAGTTGCGCATCCCTGCGATCTGGGAAAGGGTCTTTCCTGCATATTCAGGTTTCGGTTTAAAACGTGCGATCACAGAACCCGCTGGATCGATCAGGTGATCGCATGCGTATTGAGCACTGGCGACATTGTCGAAATCCTTTTTTGGGAAGAGCACGCGCAGGGTGCTGTGCCAGGCCACATAGGGGTATACGTCCGCAGTAATGTCGACGCCCTCGGCACGGGCTTCCTGCAATTGCGCCAGGATCTCACCAGCCTGCCCCCAGCGGTCACGCAGGGCGATCTTGAAATGGGAGATCTGCACGGGGAGCTTGGCTTCGCGACCGATATTGATGATCTCTTCGAGCGCTTCTGACAAATGCATATCCTCACTGCGGATATGGCTGATGTATCTCGAGTGTTCCACCGCCGCGACTTTTGACAAGGCAAGAACTTCCTCGTAGTTGCTGTAAAAGCCTTCCTCGTATTCTAGTCCGGTTGAAATGCCGAGAGAACCCTTGTCGAGTTCCGACTTCAGCAGGGCCTTCATTTTTTCCAGTTCTTCCGGGCGGCTCTGTCGCCACAGATCCTTTTCGCCCATCACCATTTCCCGAAGGGTGGCATGCCCCGTATAGTTCGCGACATTGACCCCGATCGGGTTTCGTGTGATCATCGCGCGAACACTGTCCATCAGGTAGCTTCCACCATCCTGTCCTTCGACGATCGTCGTGATGCCCTGGCTGATCGCCGCAAGACCATCGGGATGGTCCGTCAGGGATCCACCGACATGACTGTGCGTATCGATGAAGCCCGGGGAGAGCACCTTGCCTTGCCCGTCGATGACGATCTCTCCCTCAAGGGGCTGCAAGTCGCCAACGGCAACGATCATTTTTCCTTCAACTCGAACGGCTCCCTTCCTGGGTTTGGCCCCGGTGCCATCCACCAGCGTAACGTTGTGGATCAGGTAACAGGGAATGCTCGCGGCCTTCGTGCCATTGAAGAAATTGCGCGCGTAATAATTGCCCCATCCTGTGCTGGCGCTGTTGAGGCAGATCATCGTGCGGTTATTCTTGGTGTCGCGCATGATGATGTTGCCGAATCCGGCCCAACCACCGGTATGGCTGTAGGACCCTGCATGAGCGGTGTCGATGCCCCATCCGAATCCATAGGGATAGGTGGTGCCATCAGTCAGTCGTGCGGGTTGCAGGGCGAGTGCGAATGTCTCCGGACGGACGATTTTGACCTTGTAGAGCGACTGGTCCCATAGGTAAAGGTCCTCGACGGAGGAATATATATTGCCATCGCCCACCACGCCATCCAGAACCGTGAGGTCGTTCGATTCAGTGCGGGCATTGACGTATTTCAGGCCCTTCACATGATTGGCCGGTATGGATGGCATAAGGACATTGTACGCATAGGTGTCTTTCATCTTCAGTGGCTGGAAGATGTTCTGCGCAAGAAAGGTCTCGACGGGTTGTTTGGACACCCTGGCTATGATGGACGCGATGAAGATGTAGTTGGTGTTGCAATACTGCCATTTTGAGCCTGTTTCAAAATCCTTGGCGGGTTTCAGTTTCGCGAAGAGGGCAACGGCTTTTTCGTTGTCGAGTGTGTCCAACGGACTTCTGTTCCGCATGAAAACATCGAAATACTCCGTTATGCCGGAAGTGTGATTGAGCAGGTTCCTGATCGTGATCCCCGGATAAGGAAGTTCGGGAAGATACTTTGTGATCGGGTCGTCCACATTCAGCTGCCCACGCTCCTGGAGGATGAGAATACCCATGGCGAAGAATTGCTTGCTGATGGACGCCAGGTTGAAGGAGGAGGCCGTTGCCAGTGGTTGGGAAGACTTGTCATCCGTCACGCCGAAGGCTTTCCGGTACAGCACTTTCCCATTTTCTGCATAGAGGACAGTCCCGTTGAACCGGTGCGTCTTGTACAGTCCCGTGTAGACGGAGTCAAGCTGCTTCAGGGTGAATTTGTCCTGACTGAACGCGGACATGCAGGTGCAAAGGACCAGCAGTCCAAGGAGGAATGATCTCATGGTGGGATGGCTTGTTCCTAAATGTAAGGCTTTTGATCAATGCCCATCATGGGGCAGCTTCGACTCCCGCAAAGTAACGGAATTGCCCGGGATGCCGGTGACGCGGCCACGGCATTTGGGCGATCCACATTTGCAGTCGAAGGGTTCCATATGCTCGTCGAGGAATGTGGCGTAGTCGAGTGTCAGTTCCTCTCCTTTAACGATGGGACGGAGTGCCAGCACGTCCAATCCATCGTATGCCGAGTTGGGATCGCAACTATGGTTCTGGGGGGCCCATTCATAAGGGTTCTCATCCCAGAGCAGGAAAACCTCCGTGCTGATGGGATATGCGTACCGACGGAAGGTCTCCTTTTCGTTCTCTTTCCAGGTTTCTTCGACGTGGCGTCGTGTGATCATGCGCTGCGAGCGGCCTTCACCGTTGAAGATGGCTTCACCTGCAGCGATGTCCATGGTGGCGTAGATGCCGTACCCCGCGATGGAGTTGCCCCGGATGCGGTGTTTCTTGTGCGTGCGGCGGTGACGGGCAATGCCTTCAGCGATCATATGCCGCAGGAAGCCTGCCTGGCCGATGCCATCGTATAGAAGTATATAATCCGCCGACCCTTCGTACCCCTGGTTGTAGAAGACCGAGCAGGTGAAGTTGATCTCCAGGAAGAACAACTTGCCGTCTTTGTTGGCGCGGAAGTCTAGCCGAGCATATCCGAGACCGTTGAATCCCTTGAAGATCCTTTGTGCTGCATCCTTCAGGCGATCATTGAGTTCGCCATCGGGTACGGGCACGTTGGCATTCGGATGAAGTTCGGATGTCTTCAGGGCGTAGGTCTTGAAGGCGAACCCCTCCGGGAAGATGTATTCAACGGGACGGAAGGCGGTGGAGGTCTTGCCATCCGTGTTAGCGGCTACAAGCACGGTGAATTCACGGCCATCGATGTATTCTTCAACGAGCAACTGAGGGTATTCCGGAAGGATCGCGCCCACTTTGGATAGGAGCCCTTCCCTGTCGTGCACGAGTGATTGGTCGTCGATGCCCAGGCTGTCGCCAGCTTTGGCAGGCTTGACGAAGAGCGGGTAACTGATGCGGTCCGCGATCTTTTCCGCATCCTCCATGGTTTCAACCAGCAGGTAGGAAGGTGTGGTGATGCCTTCGCAATACGCCACATACTTCATGAGTTCCTTGGGCGGGTCATAGAGCAGGGTGGAGGGTCCCGTGAATGGCAGGTCGAGAAGTTCCAGGGTGTAGATCACATCGATCGAAGGCACTTCCCATTCAAGATAACCTTCACAGAGGTTGACAAAAATGTCATACCCCTTGTTCTCCAATGCTTTCAATTGCTTGTAAGTGGTGAGCTTATTCAGGAAGACATGGTCCACCTCGTCCCCGGAGAGCAGGCGGGACAGATCACGCTTGGGGTCGTAGTATTGGTAATCGACGGCGGATGTGGAGTAGTCGGGCTGTAGTACGCAGACTTTCATGATCATTTTTTCACCAGCACACGGGCCGGCACGGTCTTCTTGCGGGGTTTCTTCTCCGTGGTGCTGCGTCGGGCAGCGTGCTTCTTACGCCGGCGGAACGCGTCGTTGATGATTTCGACCAGCATGTCCGGGTAGGTGTTGTCGCTGAGGCGGAGTATGGCCCCGATGGACGTATAGTTTTCGTCCTCACTGAGACCGCATTGTGCATTCACTTCGAGCACATAGAGGTTGCCATTGCGGGTGTCCATGCGGATGTCCACCCTTGTGTAGCCCGTACCGCCCACCGCTGTATAGGCATCGAGACTGATGCGTTCAAGGGCAGCAACGAGTTCATTGGCGGGCGCCTTGTATTCAAAGAAATTTGCTTCATTGGGCATCGGCTGCTCCTCTTCATAGATCTCCCACAGGCGGTCAAAGGAGAGGAATTTTTCGGTCTCCGGCAGCGACTCATGGAAGACGCGTTCAACAGGAGGGTACACCCTGCAGGACGAGGGTATCGAAGCGGAACCCGTGATCATGGTGGTGAACTCCGGGCCAGTGACGAATGCTTCTGCAAGGATGCCATCGGCCGTCAGGTTCCAACCCCTGTAACCGCCGAACATCTGGCGTACCTGTTCTTCCAGTTCCTTCGCATTCTGCACGACATTGCGCACCCCTACACCCATGCTGCCACCAGAAATGGCGGGTTTAACGATGAGCGGTACACCCACTTTGGCGATGATGGCGTCCCAGTCCTGGTCGGGGGAGGTGATGCTCACCCAAGGTGCGGTGGGAACGCCTGCAGTGTCGAAAGCCTCCTTCATGGGCAGTTTCGACGTGGTGATGGTGTAGAAAAATTCGTTGGAGCCTGTATATACGAGTCCCTTTTCCTCCAGGCATCGGATCACTGAAACACCGGGTGTTCCATTCACTTCATCGCCATCGCAGAGGTTCAGGACCACCGGATAACTCCTGCCTTCCCGCTCTTCTTCCGCAATACGGCCGATGATCTCCCGATAGTCGAGCAATGTGACGGGCTGCCAGATCCATGGAAGGTCCAATGCTGCAAAGGCACGCGTGTATTCTTCGATGCTCTGGGTGAAGTCGTAGTAGTAATCGATGTTTGAATCCTTGGTGACCAGGTTGGGTGCAAGGACCCAGATCTTGAGCCTGTCGCGGGGTATGGAGGGGAGCAGGGGCACTGTTACCGGCATGGGATTGGTCCTGGTTTTTAGGCTTTTCAAAATCGGGAAGGGCCCTCAACACCCTCGCTGGAAGAGGGCGCAAACCGTTTTTCTTCACGGTATGGAGGTCGACGTATAAAATTAATGTTAATGCTGTTTATAACTTGTTATTCCCTGCCTTAAGATGTTCACAATCAGGGGCCACGGAGCTCAATGATCCGGAGTGCACCGATCGATGTTTAATCGATTTATAATCAAACTATTGTGTTGCAGTGAAAATACCGAACCCCATGTTCGTCATGCAAATGGACGAGCATGGGACCATACTTTTCAACATTGGTCATCGATCTCATGGAAGAACGATGCGATCATATGAGCACCGCTTTGATCTCAGGACTCAGGAACATCTGTTTCATCACATCATTGAACACCCTGTCGGATATCTCTTTGCAGTTGTATTATGGTCCCTGCCAGGTGTAACTATTCTTCTCGCACCATATCGTTTGCGTTCTTGCGGGCCTGGGCAGGCCAAGACAGTTTGATCTTGGTCTTTTTCATGGCTGCTATGTTGAAGTAGGTGGATGACGGTGATCGAGTAAAAATGTTACCATTCTAAGGGGCGGAATGCAATGACCCCATTCAGTTTTGCAATGGCCGAGCACAGGACCTGATTCTTTCGTATTTTCCGACTTAAATCATTCCATATGTCCCGCATGACCGCACTGATCGGGTTGCTCCTGGTCAGCCTTTCCAGCCAGGCCCAGAAGATCATGGGCTTTTCCGATGCATCATCCGCAGAGCAACAACGATGGGAGAGCCGGTTCGACTCCATCGTTTCGGCTGCAAAACAGGATGACTACATGAAATTCCTGTCTTCTCGCCCCCACCATGTCGGCTCGGCCCAGGGCAAGGCAAACGCGGAGTACATGCGGAACCTGCTGTCACAATGGGGTTGGGACGCCCGCATTGAGGAGTTCCAGGTTTTGTTCCCCACGCCCAAGACCCGGTTGCTGGAACTCCAGGGCGCCAAGGCCTTCCGTGCAAAGCTGGAAGAACCAGCCTTGAAGGAAGACCCTACTACCGGGCAGAAGGCCGAGCAATTACCCACCTATAATGCTTTTTCAGCCGACGGGGACGTCACGGCCGAGCTGGTATATGTGAACCGGGGCATCCCAGCGGACTATGAAGAGCTGGAGCGTCGAGGCATCAGTGTGAAGGGCAAGATCGTGATCGCCAAGTACGGCGGTTCCTGGAGGGGCATCAAACCCAAGGTTGCCTACGAACATGGTGCCATCGGGTGCCTGATCTATTCCGATCCGGCAGATGATGGATATGGGGCCGGTGATGTATATCCGAAAGGCGCTTTTCGCCCGGGCGATGGGGCACAGCGCGGCTCGGTGATGGACATGCCTGTGTATCCTGGCGATCCGCTGACGCCGATGATCGGCGCTGACAAGGATGCGAAACGCCTGGACAGGAAAGATGTCCAGACGATCATGAAGATCCCGGTGATGCCGATATCTTATAATGATGCGCTGCCTTTCCTCCAATCTCTGGAAGGCCCCGTCGTTCCGGATTCGTGGAAGGGTGGGTTGCCGATCACCTATCATATGGGCCCGAGCACGGCCAAGGTGCATTTCCAACTCGCATTCAATTGGGACCTCAAGCCCGTGTACGATGTGATCGCCGTGATGAAGGGCTCTGCCTATCCCGACGAGTGGGTCATCCGAGGTAACCACCATGACGGCTGGGTCAACGGTGCCTCCGATCCCCTGAGCGGCATGTCCGCCGAACTGGAAGAGGCTCGTGCCATCGGCGAGATCGCAAAACAGGGATTCCGCCCGAAGCGTACGCTCGTCTATTGTGCCTGGGATGGTGAAGAACCCGCGCTGCTGGGCTCGACCGAATGGGTGGAGTACCACCAGACGGAGCTGCTGAAGAAGGCAGTTGCATACATCAATTCTGACGGCAACAGCCGTGGATTCATTGGCGCGGCAGGATCCCATACGCTGGAGCCCTTCTTCAATGAGATCACCACAGCGGTGAAGGATCCGCAGACCGGCGCCACGATCAAAGAGCGTCGTTATGCCAGGACGATCATCGAAGGCGACCGTGCTGCAAGGGCCAAACTCTATGGCAACAACAACATCAAGCTAGGAGCCCTGGGAGCAGGTTCTGATTTCTCGCCCTTCCTCCAGTATCTCGGCATTGCTTCGATGAACCTGGGCTTCGGCGGTGAAGGGGATGGTGGTGAATACCACTCGATCTATGACTCTTATGAACATTTCAAGCGGTTCAAGGACCCTGGATATGCCTATGGTGCCGCTTTGGCCAAGACCGCCGGTAGGGTGATGCTCCGCCTGGCAGATGCGGATATCATCCCGATGGAATTCACGACGTTCGCCAACACGGTGTCCGACTACGCCACGGAAGTGAAGGGGCTCGCCGACCAGATGCGGACCGATGCCGAGATGGAGAAGAAGATCCAAAAAGATAAACTGTACGACCTGGCCAAGGACCCAACGGAGAACATTGCTGAAAAACCTTATCGTGGCGAAGTTCCCTTCCTTGACTTCAGCCCCCTGGACAATGCACTAGTCGCCCTCAAGGCCAGGGCCGAGGAGTTCAAGTCGCTCCAGTCCAAGGCGCTTCAGCTTGAAGCCGGCAAGCGTGCCCAGCTCAATGCGGTCCTGTATGGCATCGAGCGCAGCCTGACGCGCCAGGAAGGCTTGCCCCGCAGGCCCTGGTATCGACACCAGATCTATGCACCCGGTTTCTACACCGGTTATGGTGTGAAGACCCTCCCGGGCATCCGCGAGGGCATTGAAGAGCGCCAATGGACCGAGGCGCAATCTTATATCGGTAAGGTCGCTGAGACGCTGAAAGCATACACCGCCCAGCTGGAGCAAGCCATTACGATCTTGAAATAAGGAACCCCTTTGGCAAAAGAAAAGGGCAGTGTATCCACTGCCCTTTTTTCATGGATCATTTTTTTGAATCAGAATCTGTACTTCAGGTTGACACCACCAAACCATTGCGTTTTCCGGGGCGCTGGGATGTAGGCGTCCGGGAGCTGGTTGGCGAATACCATGATGTAGTACTGAACACCCGTGAGGTTCGTTCCGCCTGCATAGACGTCAAGATCAAAATGGCGTCCGAGGTTCTGGCGGATGCCCAGTTTTGCATTGACCAGGTTGTAGCTGGAAGCGTACTGGTCGTTCAGCGAAGTGATGGGCATCTTGTCACGGTAAGTGTAGGTCAGGTTACCATAGAGGCCGTACTTGAAGCCGAGATCGACACCCATGTTGAATACATGGGGGGCGACGGCTGCCACTTTCTTGCCACTGTAGTCTTCGGTCAAGGTGACGGACTTCTGGATCTTGAAGTTGTCGCCATATTTGAAGTCGGAGTAGGTGTAGTTCACGAACGGACGGACCAGTGTGACACCACTGCTGATGGAACTGAACACGGTGTAACGTGCAAGAACTTCAAGCCCCTTGTGGATCTGCTCGCCGCCATTCACCACATAGGTGTACAGGGTGGAGTTGGGGTTGAGGGGAGAAACCACGGAAACTGCGGTCATCTTGTTCTGGAACTTCGCCTGGTAAAGGGCCGCTTCAAAATGAAGCTTGCTGCCCATCAGGTCTCCTTTGGCGCCGATCTCGATCTGTCCGCCCTTTTCAGGTTTCAGGTCCTCGTTCACGCGGCCGGTGGCGGGAGTGGGAGGAACGGTTGCAACGACTGGCGTGGTGATGAAGAAGTAGGAGCTGGTAGGAGGTTTGTAGCCCGCGGTCCAGGAGGCATAGACGGAGAACTGCTTGTTGAACACCTTGTTCAGCGCCAGTTTCGGTGATACCATTCCATTGTAGGCTTTGTCATAGCGGTTCGGACGAGTAGCCAGGGCCGGGTTGAAACGGTCATACAGCGTGATGTTCATACTGCTCAGGCCGAGGCCGCCGGTCAGGAACCATTCGGACGGCAGGCCGAGGGTCCATTCCGTGAACCATGACGTGGTTTGCGTGATGTAGTTGGTATTGGACGTGTTGGCATTGATCACCCAGTATGGGTTCACGCCCAGGGTCCAGGTCTTGGCGGTATCATTCGGGTCCTGCTTCATATTGTAGCCGACCACCTGGCCATCCTGACGCTGAGTCTCAACGCCTGTGATGCCGCTGAGGCTGATGCCCGTGCCGATGGTGAAACGGGTGTCGAATATGGAGCGCAGGCCATAGTTGATGGTGTTCTTGTCCGTCCAACCACCCGCGGAGCTGGCGTTGCTGGTGAAGCCGGTACCGAATACCGTGGTGGTGTTCGAAAAGTTCTTCGTGAAAGCATAGGTGTGCCCGACGCCGGCGCGGAAGGTGATCACATTGCTGTGGCCATTGCGCTTGATGTAGTCGGGGTTGCCGGAATAGTCTTCTGCGTTGTACTGATCAATGGTCAGTTCGCCCAGGCGCTGGTCATAGCTGTTGGCATAGGAAGCGAATGTGGTGATGGATTGCTTCTCGTTCGGCGTGAAATCACCGACAAAGTTGACGAACTGCTTCTTGGAGGCATTGTGGATGGAGTATCCGTCGGAATGCTGGTTGCCGTAGTTGAGCAGGATGGCTGAACGCTCACCACCGGACTGAAAGGTGGTGGTGTAGCGGCGCAGTCCGTAGTTGCCCAGCATGACTTCCTGGCCCAGGGAGGTCTGTCCCTTTTCTGGACGAACGGTGTGGAGGTTGACGGCACCGGCGATGGCGAGGCCATACAGCGATCCTGCGGGACCTTTCGTGACCTCGATATTGCCCATGGATGCGAAGTCAAGATCATCCATGGTGGTGATGCCTTCAGCGTCGGTGATCGCGATGCCGTTCAGGTATACTTTGTATCCCTGGCCATCGAAATTGCTGCTGACCCCGCGGGTGCCCCGGGTGCCATTGCCATAACCACGGATATTGAATTGTTGTCCACCGCCGACGCTCCTTCGGTTCATGACCACGCCCGGTACGTTGACCAGGATGGCATCGTCGAGATAGAGTCCTGTTCCACGCTTCAGTTCGGTCTGGCCGAGCTTGGTGATGGCGGCGGGTTGGTAGAGCAGTTTCTTGTTCGCGTTGGAAGAGGCGGAGATCTCGATCGCGTCGAGGCTGCGGCTGTCGGCCTGGAGGGTCACCGCGAGAGGCTGGTCACAATCGCCCACCGGTACGCTCTGCGTGGCAAAACCCACAAAAGAGATCTTGACGGCGCTGGTCGTTGGGCAATCAATGCTGAAGTTGCCGTCCTTGTCCGTGGCCACGCTGGTCTTTCCATGGGAAACGGTGGCGCCAGAAAGGGGGGCACCAGAGGCATCAACGATATGGCCGGTCAGTTTTTTCTGTGCTTGAAGGGTCAGTGTATTGAGGAGGATCGTGCAGAAAAGGAACAGTCTGTTTCTCATGTGATGAATGATTCGGGAATATGAAAAATGGAAAGCTCCCGCGCCGGGGCACGGGGCTGTCAAGCCTTTAAGTCATTGTTGTCGGGAAAGCAGGTCAGGCCCAGGGGGGGCAGGGAAGCACACTGCGGGGGCGGCTAATGGTTCTGCCGAGGGTGGCAGGCGTAATGTAGCGTTGGAAAGATGCAAACTCTGTTGCCATGGGTTCTTCAGGCAGAGTGAATACGGGTATCTGTAATTTCAAGGACTGTTTTCCGCCTTTGGGAGTCTGTGTGCTGTTCGGGTCCTCTTTGAGGGCCTTCGAGAATGTCCTGAGCAGGTCGGCTTCCTTGTCGTCGGCAATGGAATAGTAAATGGTCTTGCCATGCTCAGAGCGGCGGGTGACGACGTCATACATTTCCCCATCGAGTTGGAATTCCTTTCCCGGCTCCTCCCAGGTCAGTGCAGGGGAGTCCACGAATTTCTCCAAAAAGGCTTCGGGAATATTGCTCAGGATCCGGCGTTCCTGGTCCTGGCGGATGCTCCATTCCTGTATCGAGTGCAGGACATGGTGACCAAACTGGCTGGCCAGCAGGAGGAAAAGGAGGGATATGGCGGTAATTCTCTTCAAGGGATCCGAAAAGAAGCCACAAAATAAAGGCTTTTTGCGCGCTTTTCAGTGAAGAACTTACCGGAGTGGCGAGGTCATTTCAGGACCTTGCGGAGGACTCGTTGCGCATTTCCACCTGCGAGTTTTTCCAGATCCTTCCGGCCCAGCCCTTTTTTCGATAAGGCCTCTGCGAGGTCTGGGAGTTGCGCGTATCGGTCCATCACAGGTTTGAAATTACTGTCCATGTCAGTGCCGAGGCCCACATGATCCACACCCACTGCGTCAACCAGCCGCATGATGTTGTCGACATATTCCGCGAAGTCCTTACTGTACGCCGATGGCCAGGCGCCGATGATGCCTCCGCTGTTCGCTACGAGCCGCGCATGTTCTGTCGTGATGGTGCGCGCGGCGATGGGGCGGTCATTGCCAATGTTGAGGAGTGAGTGTGAAAGGATGAAAGGTGCCGAGGCCACATCAGCCACCGCCTTGACCGTATCAAACGATGCATGGGCCACATCGACCAGCATGCCCATTTTGTTCATTTTCCGGACAACAGACTTTCCCAGCTCGGACAATCCCTGGTGTTCGGGGGCATGGGTTTGCAGATCGCCCACGGCGTTGGGCGCATAGTGAACCAGCTGGACCACGCGCACGCCATCTGCATGCATCTCATCCAATTGGTCGGCTGATCCCAGTTGGTCGCCCCCTTCACAGCTGATGTAGGCTGCAACACTTCCTGGTTTGGAGGTCAGGTCTTTCGCGGTGAGGGCTATGTGCATGGGCGCGAGCTCGCACAGCTCCTTGAATTGCGCCAGTTGACGTTTGTATTCCGACCATCCTTCGCCGGGCGCGTAAGCCCTGCTGGTCTCCACGCCTTTGTCCGTCAGTTTGAGCAATGGGAAATCACTGACCAGGCTGAAGCAGGCTCCGAGCATGTTCTGCCCTGCCATCTCCTTGACCCGGGCGATCACGGACGCATCACCGGGGTAGGCGAAACTTCCGCGCCGGTAAAAATTTCCGGGGTGACAGTGGAGGTCGAAGAATCGGATGGTCTCTTCATTTTCTGTCGCAAAAAGAGCGGAAGGGCCAGCGATAGCGGCGCTTGCTGCGAGGGAGAGAGAGCGGAGGAGGAAGTCTTTGCGGGAAACCATGGTGTGTTGTAGTTATGTGTTGTGCCTTCACGGATAGATCAATTTCCAAGTACAGGTCTTGTTCCCGGCAGAATGGATGGTCACGGTCCGGATATCGCCTTCTTTGGCGAAGCTGGCTGACGAACCTTCACTGGTCTCGATCCGCGGTGCACTTGTTCCGGCGGGCTCATGAATGTAAATCACATAGTCTTCGCCGGGGATGATCCCGCTGATTCCACTGAGGGTGTTGCGCTCCCATCTAAGGTCGCTGATCTCGGCGGCGCCGCAACTGATGTGGCGGTTGGTTGCCAACAGCTGAGGGTGGTCCAGTTTCTTACGGAAACATAGGACCTGGCACCGGAAACTCGTGTCCATGGCCGGTGGCTCCAGCTTGTCCCTGAAACTGCCGAGGAACTTTTTGGACCAGAATTCAAAGACGAGGTAGTCCTTGCCGGTTTCCAGGCCAAGGTCTGCAAATGGAAGGATCTTGTCTCGTTCATCCAGCCGACCCAACACGATCCAGTTCTCCCAGGATTTTGAGATCTCCAGCGCGAAAAGTCCGGTCGTGGTGGACGAACTGGCATCGAAGGGGCGTGGTCCACTCCCGCTGAGTTCAGTCGGAACCATGGCAATATGAGCGGAGGCGGAGGGATCCACATCGTATACCTGACCAGGACGTGTGGTCAGCACGGGCAAGGTACGCCGTGCCGCTTCGATGAGCGGCGAGTTGCGATATAATTGCGCCTTGTCGGTTAGCATATATACCGATCCGGTGATGGAAGTTGCGGTACAGCTGCGCCAGGCTTCTTGCGATGTGAGCTCGATATGGTCAGGGTCGATGCGCCAGATGATGTTGTTCCAGGAGTTGAATTGCGCGAGGCCGGCATAGCTGTACCCATCATTTCCAATGCGGCAACCATCCACCAATCCCACGAGTTCAGGACGTATGCCCCAGCAGGCCAGGAGAAAATTTTCCTTGCCCACCTCGTCGCGCACGGCTTGCACCACATTCCGGAAGGCTTTTTCACGATCGATCCCCCTGGCCTTGAAATAAGGTGAATAGGCATTGTAACCTTCATACCGAAGATGGCGGAGTGCGTCGAGCTTGAAATAGTTCCAACCCTGGTTCCGGAAACCCTTGTATACGGGGCGGACCAGTTTCTCCAGCGTGCTGGGATTCGAACCATCCATGACATAGCCGACCCAATTGCCAAGTGCGGGACCGCCCTTCGCGTCCTTCACGAACAGGTCCTTGTTTTTCCAGGCCGCTGCGGAATCGGCGAAGGAAACATTGGTCCAGATCCCCGGTCGTAATCCCTTTGACCTGATATAGGCAGCCGTCCCGGCCATGCCCGAGGGGAACTTCGGGTTCGGGTGCAACCAGGTATCCGGAAGGCCGATCGGGAGTTGCTGGTACCCGTCATCGATCTGCAGGTAGTCGAGGCCGTAAGGAACCAGTTTTTCCTGAAGCAGGTCGGCCACCTCCCGGATGTCGGATTCCTTCACATTGTCCATGTAGGCGAACCAACTGCACCAGCCTTGTACGGGGTCTTTCCATGTCGCGTAGCTGCGGGGCCTGAAATTAGTGATCCCACGGTGCAGGCGATACCAGTCGGGCCGGTAACGGATGACGATCTCCCATCCGTGAACCTGGACAGCAAAGGCGCTATCGCTCTCGGGGAGGATACGGACCTTTGGATTGCCGGCGTCAAATGATATCAGGAGGTCGCCATTACGTTCATACACCGCATTGTTGCGCAGACTTTGGCTTTGGCCAAGGACATGGCGTACGAGTCTCAGCCCCTTGTCCTTGGGCTCGCTTTCACAGGCCATGCCGGAAGCATCCGTAAAGATGGTACCAGTGAGGTCGAAAGCGTGAAAATCGCCCCCGGTGATCGTGATCACCTGGTGCAGGGCGCCATTGATGGTCTCGTTCCGGTCCTGAATACGGAATGGACCGGGGCTGCCTGACAAGGTGCCCTTGAACAGGATGCGGCCTTCAGCTTTCAAGGTGACCTCGTTGCCTTTTACGATCGTTTCGGCTGTTCTCTGTGCACGGCTGGCGGAGACGAACCCCAGCGCGAAAAAGAGCATTAGGAATGAGCGGATGGAAACTTGATGCATTTCGCGTATTTATTGAGCCGGTTCATTTCAGCGTGACGATGGCTGCTTTTTTGATCGAATCCAATTGTGGGAACAGGTCCATGAATCGTTTTCGGTCGGAGCCGATGGAGTCAGACAGGTCCATGGTACGGTTGCCATATCCCTTGTACAGGGCATCCACGGCGTTCATGCCTTTGACGACTTCTCCAATAGCGGGGAAACCGTTCACCCCGTTGTAGGTAACGGTGTCCAGGCGGCTGTTGTCGCGCAGGTTGATGAACAGGTGAATACTGCGGGTGTTCACCCCCGCTCTTGCGAAGCTGATGCGCCCGCGGGTATTGCCCTTGATCACGGGTTCGTCCACTATGGTCACTTTTTTCCAGTGAACTTCTTTTGTCGTGTCGATCTCGCCGAACTGGGCAACGAAATCTGGAACGACCCTGTAAAACAAGATCCCATCAAGGGCATGATGCCTCACCAATTGGTAGAACCTGTCTGCTGCAAGCGGTGACCAGTTACGTGTGACGGCGATGTCGACATCGCCCTTCGTCGTGGTCAGCCTGGCCTGATAGAATTCCGGGGCTTTCTCCCGGGTCCAGGCGCTGCGGAATTTTGTGGTCGAGCAGGCCGTCAAAAGGAAGATCAGGGTCAGGGGGAATAATAGTTTCATTTTTAGTCGTTCAATCGATGATGATCTGTTCCACCAGTTCAAGCCGACCTACCACGGATTTCTTTGGCAGCAACGTGCCAGGGGAAAGCACCGCGTTGGCCCCGATGCGGCATCCATCACCCACCAGGGCGCCGAATTTTTCCACATGGGTCTCCATGATCCGCCCTTCATGGACCACCCGGATCTTCTTGTCCGGCCGTTCATTTAAATGATTGGCCACAATGGAGCCTGCTTCGAAGTTCACATTGGATCCGATGAGCGAGTCGCCGATGAAATTGAAATGGGCGGCGGCACTATGGTCCATGATCACAGAACACTTAATCTCCGCACCATGTCCGATGGATGCACCTCTGCCGACAAATACACCTCCACGCAGGCATGCACCTGCTCCCACATATGCGTCCGGCCCGATGATGACCGGTGCTTTCAAGATCGCTGCGGGATCGATTTTTGCGCTTTTATGCATAGCGATGCCATTGTTCACGGAATATTCATCATCCAGGTCGACCATGTGGAGTTCCAGGATCCGGGGAAGAATTTGTACAATATCCCAAGGAAGCATCTCCGGAGCGATGCCTAGATGCGCGGGAAGGCCTTCGATGTACTGATCGGTGTTCATTTTTTCAGCGTTCCAATTTGAATTGTGGGTCGCCACCAGGTCGTTTGTCGGCATTGGCCACTTTCCAGCCCGTGCGGTACATCCAGTCGGCCATTTTCTTCAGCTTGATGTAGTTGATATGGTCGGCCCGATCCAGTGGGGTGTGGTATTCGGGATGCAGGTTGCTGGAATACATGAGCGCGGGGATCCCGAGACGGGCATAAGGCACATGGTCGCTGCGGAAATACCAGAACTCAACGTGGCCGGGTACATCCCAACTGCTGTCGATCTTGAACCGGGGGCCTTCATTGTTGGCTTCGTAGGCCATGCGCACCAGGTCGATGGAATTTCGATGCGGGGCGGTGGCGCCCAACAGGGTGGCCGTGTCGGAACTGTTCCTGCCGATCATGTCGCCATTGAGCACGGCCACCAGGCTGCCGATGGGGAGGGTGGGGTGGGCGGAATAGTAACGGGATCCGAAGAGTCCGCGTTCCTCGGCGCCATGGCTGATGAAGAGTACCGACCGTTTCGGCGGATATTTCATGAAGGCCTTCGCGCTGGCCAGCATGGCCACATCCACACTTGCGTTGTCATCGGCCCCATAATAAATGGAGTCTCCGTTTTGGGCATTACGGATCCCGTGGGCATCATGGTGACCGCTGTAGACGACATATTCTTTCGACAGCACAGGGTCTTTACCCGGTGCGATGCCGACCACGTTGACCGATGGATATGTGTAGTGATCGATGCGAAAGCGCGCAATGAATTTTGCATTGCCGGCTGCGATGACATCCTTGAGATCTCCGTGAACCCAGAACACGGGTGCTTTTGCGGTGACAAAGTGGTTGAGGCCACCATCGATGTCAAAGGTACCGCGTTTGTAGTTCTCGGATACATCGGCCCAGGCGTCTTCTGCCACGGCATCCGCTATAAAAACCACTGCTGCTGCACCATGGCGGAGCATGGGGAGTCCATAGCGATTATTGATCAAAGTATTGTAGCGCCAAGTGGGGAGCGAGGTGTTCCTGTTCATGCCGGTGCCATTCGCCACTATCGCGACAATTTTCCCTTGAAGATCCTGACGTGCCGTGTCGATCGACAGAGCGTCCCCGAGGTAGACCACGGGGGCCTCCAGATCCACAACGGCCATCTGCTGCACCAATACATCCTGCCAAAGGGGGAGTGGTTGGCCATTCAGGCTGACGGATGTGGTGGAAGAAAGTTGGTTTCGCCAGAGATTGAAGTATTGGAAATAAGTCCCATCATCTCCCGCAGGCTTGAGACCGATCGCCCGGTATTTCTCTGCCAGCCACTGGGCGGACCTGAGCTCGTCGATCGTGCCTGCGGACCTGCCCTGGAAATGAGCATCGGCCATGGCATACAGATCGGACTTCAAGTCCTGGTCGCGGATCAGCGCCAGCCCGGGTGGGGACTGTGCAGCACCGAACAGGAAGGGAAAGAGCGCGAAGAGGGAAAGGAGAGTCCGTTTCATTGGCGGGAATTGTCTGGTGACGATGCCCGACAAATTAATGAAAAGGACCGAAGCGGGAACAGTTAATACTTCACGATGTATGCCGGGATCTGGGTGGCGCCTGGCGTCATGAAAACCGAGTCCCTGGTCAGGGTGTAAGTCCCGGAGGTGTCATTGCGGTATATATCGATGTGCGCCCATTGTCCCGAAGCCATGGGGATGATCTTTGTGGTTTCCTTGATGTCCTGTGGTTGACCGATGCTCCAGGGGGTGGTGTTATGTCGGGCATCATAGGAACAGGAAACCGAGAAAGAAGTGAAAGCACCTGGAAGCGCATCTTGTAATTTCAAAGTGAGGTCTTTCCGCTCATAAACTTTCGCCTGATAATTGTTGAAGGGTGATTGGGTGACGTCATACAATACATTGTCCCCTTCGTCCTGTATGACCCATTTCGGATTGTCCCGCAGTTCGACATAGAAATAGTAACGCGATCTGAGCACAGAGGTGTCAATGCTGGCGGTTGATATGATCGCGCCATTGGCGTCAGACTGGAAGTCTATGACCTTTCTCCTTGTATTGAACAATCCTCCTGAAGCCCTGCGATAGAGGGTCATGGGAACGTTCCCAACGGGTATTCCTGACACTGCGCTGAGGGTTGTTCCATAGATATGGAGTTCATAGCAGTCACCGATGCATACCAAGGGCTTCTTGCAGGTGGCTGCAGATAGAATGACCAACAGTACGGTAGAAAAAAGAACAGGATAGAGTCGGCTCATGCCCATGGGTGTTTAGCTGGGTGTTCGACAAAGGACACTATTCAAGACAGTGCCGTTGCCTGGAACGCTGCCGATACCATATACGCAATGTAAGCCCGTCAGTTGCCGATCTTGATCCCCACGCCGGCCTGTACCACGAAACCCATCGATCCAAATTGGGGTTCGATCACGATCGCACTCATGGAATGATCGTTGAAAGGAATGGTACCCCGGAGACCTACCTGGTAGAAGGCAGTCTGGAAATCCAGGAGCCCACCGGTGGCAGTGATATTAAGAAATCGGCTCAGGCGGAACTGACCCTTCAGGTAAGTGCTGAAAACGAGGTCGTTGGAAGGAGTCTTGTTGGCATCCGTGACCTTGACGGTACTTCCGGTGATGGTACGGGGTCTGATAAGGCCGAGGCCGAGGAATCCTCCAAATCGGCTCGTCTCTACGGGCCACAGGCCGGCTTCTATGCCTGCGCCTTGATTGGCTTGATAATAAAGGGTCACCGCCTGGAATGGACGGTCGGGGCATTGTGCATGCACATGCGACTGAAGTCCTGCTAGAAGCAGAACCCCGATCAGGCTTTTCATCTTGGACCTGTTTGTGGTGGTTAAGAGGTAGACAAAGCCCTAGGCTCTGCCACCATCAAGGTAACGACGGATAGTGGACTTCTGGTATATCGGAATAAATTGATACAAAGTCGACATTGACAATCAAATTTATGATTGTCAATTGGTTGCGTTCGATTTTCAAGAAAGGGTGATGACGATCATTTCTTCCTGACCAGCACGATACGGGTCAGGCCGAACCTGTCTCGGCCTTCCGGAGTCTCAAAATGGAATGTCAGGGCATGGGCCAGGCGGGAAACTTGTATGTCTCCAACCCCACGCATGGGTGACGTCCCAGCTTTGTCCTTTCGGGGATCGATCCATTCCGTGAGGCGGGTCTGGCGTTGCCATATCGAGAACCTGGCTGCATCCGGACCCTCGACATGATCCAGAAATACACTGTAGTCCCCTTCCGGGATCTCAGGCATGTTCATTTTGAGCAGGGTGTTCTCCTTTACGGAGAATGACATCGTCATGGCCGGGCCATATTTCCATTCGGTGGACACGGCATGTGGACCTTCCATCTGCCAATACATCTGCTGGGGGTAGATCTCCAAGGTGTCCGGGCGGTAGATCGCCGTGTTCGTTGCGTTCGATATAAGGCGTTGCGGCGTGGTCCTGTCGGAATAATAATAGCTGACCGAGGAGTAGTCGGAAGGCCATGCATTGTGTTCCGGGCCGTGCTCGATGGTCTGCAAAAAGCTCTTCTCAAAGGGGATCTTGTCGCCGATGAAGAATCTGTAGGCGCCTGTTCGGCCAAGGGGGATGGAGTACTCCAGTGCTCCGGAAAGGGGCAGGCTTGTGGCGCCGTCCCAGCGATCCATCAGGGCGTACCATCCGCCATTGAAGAAATCCTCCGACCCCGTGCCGTGGAATCTTGTTTCGCCGTCAATAACTGTTGAATCGTCCCCCTCGAAATTCTGTGTGATACCGGGGCGCAGGCTTTGTGCCTGGAGGTTCAGACCGACGAAATGCCCCTTGCCGGCGACGTTCAATAAGGTCACGGGAATGCCTTCTTTTGTTGGGTTCTCCCGGTTCCATTGTGCCCGGAATTTTCCTTCCCGGATCGGGTCTCTTTTCGATGGTGAAGTGTGGATGGTACAGAGGAGTTCAATGGGCTTGATCTGCCCGGAGCGGGGCGTCCTGTAGCCCAGCTCGATCCGGATCGACCGATCGAAGGGCATGGGGAACCAGCTGTAGTGATGTTTTCCGTCCGAGCCGGCCAGAAGGCCCAGCATGGAGGCTTTCCCAAATGCATAACCGAAAAAATCTGCGAGGGGAGTGTTGACCGAATATTCCTTCTCGCCATCGTAGGATACCATGAAGTCGATGTCCCTGGCGGATTCGCCGAGCTCTACCGGCGAACTCAATTCCAGGCCAAGGATCCGCCCACCCTGCGCCGAGCTATAGATCACCGTGGGGTGTCCGGGGTCAGGTTTGAGGGAGATTTTTTTCGTCACCGTGGTGGTGCCAGGGTTGTCTTGAATCCAGATCTTGGGGCTGGTCCATAGTGTGGCGATCTTGTCCAACTCTTTTCTTTCCTCGTCATTCAGGGGAAGTGAGAATGCGCGGGTGATCGTGCCGGCGGGAAAGAGCTTGTAGCCGATCTGGTGGAACTGGGTGTGTTTGCCCCTGAGCACGATCTTGCAGGAGCTGCGGAAAGGGATGGGCAAGTAACAGTAATAGCCCCCGAGTTGTTGTCCACAGAGTGGAGCCTGGAACGGAGCCACTTTGCCGCTGTACAGGTCCATATAGTTGATGGTGAAGCTGGGTCGGTCATCCCGATCGATGAAGAAATCAAGGCTGTCCGTGGTGGGCGTGGGGGTCCAGAAGCGATTGATGACGCCGCTGCCTTTCAGGTCAAGCAGCACCAGGGTGCTGTCTGGGTTCCTGCGCACGAATGAATATTGTCCGCCGAAGCCGTCATTGTTCCCGCCGGTGCGGTCATAGGTGGAGAATTCCGATGCGTATACGCCGGTCTCATAGGCTGGAAGGGTGGAGAGGTCGCTGTAGTCGCGCAGGAAGTCCTTCAGTTCGTGGTGGGATTGGCTGAAGATCGTTGCGGGGAGCAGCAGAAGGAGGAGTGTCTTTTTCATGGAGGCAGTTGTCGGGTGTCGGGTGTCCGAGACGATCGATCGGAACTAAATATAATCATCTTGTGAAAGACTAAACGTACATCATGTAAATTGAAAGATGGAGGGGATCCTCATACAGTTGCTTCTCTCGTGGGTCATCATTCGATGGTCGGGGCAGGGCGATCTATCCGTCCTCGGATTGAAGCCCGATCGGTGGAGGGTGGGTGAACTGATCCTGTTCCTGTTATTTGCAGCGTCTTGCAGTTCGCTCGGATTTCTCCTGCGCATGCAATTTGGACGGGAGGCTTGGGATCTGAATCCGGTGCTTACGGCCCGCCTGATGTGGGACGGCGTGTGGTACAATATCAAGTCCGTATTGTTCGAGGAGTTGATCTTCCGGGGGGTGATCTTTTACCTGCTGATACGCCGATTTGGGCGCGCGAAGGCGCTCTTGATCTCTGCGGCGGCGTTCGGGGTCTATCACTGGTTCACCTATGAATTGTGGGGGCAACCCATGGCCATACTGATGATCTTCCTGATCACCGGCATGGTCGGTATATTGTATGGTTACGCGTATCTCAGGACAGGGTCCCTGTATGCGCCCATCGGGCTTCATTTCGGATGGAACTTTGTTCAGTCGGTATTGTTTTCTGCAGGCAATATTGGCAAGGGGATTTTGGTGGAACGGCTGCCTCTTCCAGAAACGCATGTCTCGTTGACCATCTATTTGATGGTATTGTACCTGCCGATGTTCTTGTTCATCGTTCTGGGTTGGATGCTCGCGAGGTCGAGGGGCAGATCCAGTTCATATCACTCCGGCCATCAATGACCTGATTTTGTCGTGATGTTTTGCACTGACCGGTGCGACGGGCAGGCGGAAATGGTTGCCACAAATGCCCATCTCACTGAGGTAGGCTTTTACGCCACTGGGATTGCCTTCGACGAACATCGAGTTGATGATGTCGGTGAGTTTATAATGCAAGGGTCTTGCGGAGGCGAAGTCTCCGGCGAGGGCATGGCGCACCATCTGAGAGAACACCAGTGGATAGGCGTTTGCCACCACTGAGATGACACCGGTGCCACCGAGGGCGATCATGGGAAGGGTAATGCCATCGTCGCCGCTGATGACCTGGAATCCCGGCGGAGCGTATTTGACGATCTGGTTGATCTGGTCGAAGTTGCCCGAGGCTTCCTTGGTAGCGAAGATGTTCTTGCAGGCATCCGCAATGCGCAGGGTGGTGTCTGCTGAAACATTCATGCCAGTGCGACCGGGTACATTGTACATCATGAGCGGCAGCGGGCTGTGCTCACTCAGTTTTTTGTAGTGCTGAAACAGGCCTTCCTGGTTGGGTTTGTTGTAGTAGGGGCTGACGGATAAGATGGCGCTGTAGCCTTCCAGATTGAATGCCCCCATGGCATGCACCACTTCACGGGTGTCGTTGCCGCCGATGCCGGCGACCAGCGGAAGTTTCCCATTGTTGATCCTGGCCACTTCAGAGAACACTTTCTGTTTCTCGTCGGCATTCAGCGTGGCGGATTCTCCCGTGGTGCCCAATACGACGAGATATTCCACCTGTCCCGCAGTCAGGAAGTGGACCAGTTTTTCCAGCGAGGTCAGGTCAAGGTCCCCATTTTCGAGAAAAGGGGTCACGATGGCCACGCCGGTTCCATGAAATTGTTGATATGCCATGATCTGAGGTTGGTAAGGGTGCTGCTGTCAATGTTGGGGAACGTCTTCCCAAAAGCCCATTTTGCTGAACTTGTCGATGCGCGCTGACTGGCGGTCGATGGGGTCCATGGCCTGGAGTTCTTTGATGATGGGCATGACAACGTTCTTCAGGCTCTCCGCTGCCGCATCATAGTCCCAGTGAGCGCCCCCGAGGGGTTCGGGAATGATGGCGTCCACCAGTCCGAACTTGAGCATATGGTCGGCGGTCAGGCGCAATTCGTCGGCTGCTTTTTCTTTATGGTCCCAGCTACGCCAGAGGATGGAGCTGCAGCTTTCGGGCGAGATGACGGTATACCAGGTGTTTTCCATCATCAGGACCCTGTCGCCCACGCCGATGCCGAGGGCACCTCCACTGGCGCCTTCGCCGATGATGACACAGACGACAGGGACTTTGAGTCGCATCATCTCGAATATGTTCTTGGCAATGGCCTCGCCCTGCCCGCGTTCCTCCGCCTCGATGCCGGGGTAGGCACCTGGAGTATCCACGAGGGTAACGATGGGTTTATTGAATTTCTCCGCGAGTTTCATCAGGCGTAGCGCCTTGCGATATCCTTCGGGGTTGGCCATGCCGAAATTCCGAAGCTGGCGCATCTTGGTGTTGATTCCCTTCTGTTGGCCGATGATCATCACGGTCTCCCCGTCGATCTGGGCAAAGCCGCCCACGATAGCCTTGTCGTCCTTGAAATTCCGATCGCCATGTAGTTCCACGAAATTCCGGGCCATTCGTTTGATATAGGCGAGGGTGTAGGGACGGTCCGGGTGGCGGCTGAGCTGGACCTTTTGCCAGCTGGTCAGGTTGGAATTGATCTCGCTCTTCTTCTCAAGGATCTTCTCCTCCAATTGTTTTATGGAGTCGCTGAGGTCCAGCTTGTTCTTCTCGGCTGTGGCCTTGAGTTGCTCGATCTGGTCGTACAGGTCCTTGATCGGTTTTTCGAAGTCAAGGTACTGTCGTTGGTTCTGTTCGGGCATAGTCTAAGGGATTGCTGTACCTGTTTGCGGGACAGGAAGCGTAAAGGTAGGCCTTGTTGATTTTTCGAACAATTTTGTTGTTAAAATCTAAAAACCCTTATCTTTGCCACCCTGAAAAATACCTAAGGATTGGTAGTTCAGTTGGTTAGAATGCCGCCCTGTCACGGCGGAGGTCGCGGGTTCGAGTCCCGTCCAGTCCGCAAGAAGCCTCAACGAGCGTTGGGGCTTTTTTGTGTCCTTATCCCCTGACTTCCGGGAAGTGGCCTTCCTGGAAGTGTTCGATCAGAAACGTCACCCCCTCCTTCGCCAGTTCGGTGTTCTGAAAGGAGTACCGAGCTTCTTCCAGGAACGGTGAGATGTCCTCATACTTGCTGCTGAAATGACCGATCAACAGACTTTTTGCACGGGCAGCCTGGGCAAGTTCCGCGGCCTGCCGGGCGGTGGAATGAAATCGTTCCGCTGCTTTTTCCCGGAGGTCGTCAAGGTATGTCGCTTCGTGGTAGATCAGGTTGCAGCCGATCACTTTCTCCGCGATGCTGAGGTCGAATCGGGTGTCGGCACAGTAGCCATAGGATCTGGGCGGATTTGATGACTTCGTGACCCATTCATTTTTCACTACCCGTCCGGATGGATGCACATAGTCGAGCCCTTCCTTCAAACTTGGATAGAAGGAGGTAGGTACGTCCAGGTCGTCGGCCCGATCCGGATCGATCTTGCGGGGTTTCTCTTTCTCCCGGATCACGAAGCCCCAGCATTCGATGCGATGGAACACGCGAAAACAGGTGACGGTGAACTTCTTCCCATCCACCAATTGCTTTTCTTCTTCAAGTGCATGGAAGTGCAATGGATAGCTCAGGTTGGCTTGGGCGGCTTCGAACATGAGGTCGAGAATCGGCATGAGAGCCGCCGGGCCGTAGAGGTGCACCGGGTCTTTTCGACTGGTGAGGCTGAAGCTATTCAACAGGCCCGGAAGTCCGAGGTAGTGGTCTCCATGCAGATGCGAAATGAAGATGTGACTGATGCGACTGCGCCTGATCTTGAAACGATTCATCTGTTCCTGGGCACCCTCGCCACAGTCCAGAAGGAACAATTCATCATCTGCCGTGATCACCTGGCAGGTCGGGTGCCGCTCGTGCATCGGCAGGGCCGAATTGGATCCTAGAATGGTGACTGCGAACAAAATATGGGTTTCAGTTGTATTCTAACTTGTTCATTCTCCTCCCAACATTTCCCGTTCGATCTCTTCCATCTGCACGATGTCCCATGCCTCACTTTCCGTCGGGGTCATGTTGAGCAGGTCGAGCAGGTCCAGTTCTTCGAACACGGTTTCCAGCTCTTTCGCAAGTGAACATATGACGAATGACCGGCTGTCCTCGTACGTTTTCTGTTGCATGCCGGCCAGGGCTTGTGCGGCTTCCGGGGTGCATTGGGTCACGCCAGAGAGGTTGAGCACCACATTCTTAACGCTACCTTGTCCGATTTCTTTCACGCGTGAGCCTATTTCTTCTGCCAAATCAGCAGTCAGCGAGGGCTCATTCACTGTTATGACATGGAATTTCTCCTTGGTATCGATTTTGACACGCATGGCTTTGAATTTTGTTGATGCTTTCGGTGCCGGGCAGTTCTGCCATTTGGGCGACCTTCTCCGTCCGCCAAGCCCGTACCGCCCGCATAACTGCCTGAAGCCTACATGGATGAACGGACTTTGAGCAGCCTTGAACAGGGGGCAAGTCAAAATTATTCGTTATTATTGTAATGACTCATTAAATCACGACTAAATGGACAACAACTTTTCGGCACAGGTCAAGGAGATCATCTCGTTCAGTCGGGAAGAAGCGCTGAGGTTGGGGAACGATTTCATCGGTACGGAACACCTCCTGCTCGGGCTGATCCGGGAAGGGGAGAACACGGCGGTGAAGATCCTGAAGAACCTCAACGTCGACCTGTATGAATTGAGGAAAGAGGTGGAGTTGGCCGTTAAAGACAAGACAGGGAAGAACATCGCGAACATCAACAGCCTGCCGCTGACGCGTCAGGCCGAGAAGGTGATCCGCGTGACCGTGCTGGAGGCGAAGGCGCTGAAAAGCCCGACCGTCGAGACCGAACACCTGATGCTTTCCATCCTCAAGAACAAAGAGAATATCGCGACGCAGATCCTGAACCAATTCGACATCGACTACGATCTCTTCCGCAACGAACTGGGTGTGGTCAAGAGCAACGAACCGCGCAGCGAGTTCACGGACGATCCCGACGACGAGTTTGACGAGGAGAAGCGTGGTTATGCGCAACGGGGCAAACAAGGCGCCGGTGCCACTGCTGCGAAGAGCAAGACGCCCGTGCTCGACAATTTCGGTCGGGACATCACGCGTCTGGCCGAAGCCGGATCGCTCGATCCGATCGTGGGTCGTGAAGAGGAGATCGAACGTGTGTCGCAGATCCTCTCACGCCGCAAGAAAAACAATCCCATTCTCATCGGTGAACCCGGTGTGGGCAAGACCGCCATTGTAGAAGGTCTCGCACTCCGCATTGTCCAGCGCAAGGTGAGCCGCGTGCTGTTCGACAAGCGTGTGGTGTCCCTGGACCTCGCCGCCCTCGTGGCTGGGACCAAATACCGCGGCCAGTTCGAAGAGCGCATGAAGGCGATCATGAACGAACTGGAGAAGAATCGCGATGTGATCCTCTTCATTGACGAGATCCACACTATAGTAGGTGCCGGTGGCGCCAGCGGGTCGCTGGATGCCTCCAACATCTTCAAACCGGCCCTGGCCCGTGGTGAACTCCAATGCATCGGAGCCTCCACCCTCGATGAATACCGCATGTATATCGAAAAGGATGGTGCCCTTGACCGCCGGTTCCAGAAGGTCATGGTCGACCCGCCCAGTGTGGACGAGACCATACTGATCCTCAACAACATCAAATCAAAGTACGAGGAATACCATAACGTCACCTACGCTGATGAGGCGATTGATGCCTGCGTCAAGCTGAGCGACCGGTATATTACGGACCGCCTGCTCCCTGACAAGGCCATCGACGTCATGGACGAGGTCGGCGCACGCGTGCACCTTAAGAACATCAACGTTCCCAACGAGATCCTCGAACTTGAGAAGAAGATCGAGGACATCAAGCAGGAAAAGAACAAGGTGGTCAAGAGTCAGCGATTCGAAGAGGCCGCCTCGCTGCGCGACAGTGAGAAGCGTCTCCAGGAAGATCTTGAGAAAGCCAAGACGACCTGGGAAGAAGAGAGCAAACATCGCCGTTACCCGATCAATGAAGAAGCGATCGCGGAAGTGGTGAGCATGATGACCGGCATTCCTGTCAAGCGCATGGTGCAGGCGGAGACCGAGAAGCTCCGCAACATGGCGACCGACATGCGTGGCATGGTGGTCGGACAGGACGAAGCCATCGGTAAGGTTGTGAAAGCCATCCAGCGTAACCGCGTTGGACTGAAAGACCCGAAAAAGCCCATCGGTACATTCATATTCCTCGGACCGACCGGTGTCGGCAAGACCGAATTGGCCAGGGCACTGTCTCGTTACATGTTCGATTCAGAGGATTCCCTCATCCGCATCGACATGAGCGAGTACATGGAGAAGTTCACGGTGAGCCGCCTCATCGGCGCTCCTCCCGGCTATGTCGGATATGAAGAAGGGGGACAACTCACGGAACGCGTACGTCGTAAGCCATACAGCGTCATCCTCCTGGATGAGATCGAGAAGGCTCACCCGGACATCTACAACATCCTGTTGCAGGTGCTGGATGACGGCCAGCTGACCGATGGCCTGGGGCGCAAGGTGGACTTCAAGAACACCCTCATCATCATGACCTCGAACATCGGTGTGCGCCAGTTGAAGGACTTTGGCGACGGCGTTGGATTCTCCACCGCTGCCCGGCAAAACAACTCCGATGAGAACAACAAGGCTGTGATCGAGAAAGCGCTCAAACGCACCTTCTCTCCCGAGTTCCTGAACCGTGTAGATGATGTGATCATCTTCAACTCTCTGACACAGGACCATATCCACAGCATCATCGATATCCTGATGAAGGGCGTGATGAAACGTCTCACCAACCTGGGTTTCAGCCTGGAGCTGACTCCCGAGGCGAAGAACTTCATCGCGGAAAAGGGATACGACCAGCAATTCGGCGCCAGGCCTCTGCATCGCGCGATCCAGAAGTACCTGGAAGACCCGCTGGCGGAAGAGATCCTCAGCCTCCACATCAAGCAGGGCGATGTTATGATCGCCGACCTTGACAAGGAGACCCAGAAGATCACCTTCACGCTCAAGGAAGGCGCGAAGACAGAGAAATCGGAAGCGTGAGAAATAATAAAGGTAAAAGGCCCGCTACTGCGGGCTTTTTTTTTGACCCAAACAATTCGGAATTCAGAATTCGGAATCCGGAATTGGGAATATTGTAACTTGCTTTTGATGAAAAAAATCATCATCGCCATAGACGGATGGTCCTCCTGCGGAAAGAGCACATTGGCCCGACAACTGGCCGAAAAACTCGGCTACCTGTACATCGACACGGGGGCCATGTACCGCGCCATCACCCTGCAGTTCCTGCGCAACCACGTGAACTGGAACCTTAAGCGGGACGTGGAAAAGGCACTGAAGAACATCGAACTCGAATTCCTCCTGAATACTGCCAGTGGAAAGCAAGAGATGTGGCTGAATGGAGAGAATGTGGAGTACCCCATCCGGGACATGGTCGTTGCGGAAAAGGTCAGCGAGATCGCGGCGATTCGGGAAGTGCGCGAGTATGCCGTGGCAGCGCAGAGAGCCATGGGCAAAGGCAAGGGCGTTGTCATGGACGGTCGGGACATCGGAACCACGGTATTCCCCAAAGCGGAGCTCAAGATCTTCATGACAGCCGACAACGCAGTGCGCGTGGAGCGGCGTTTCAAGGAACTCATCGTGAAAAACCCCAATACCACGATCGAAGAAGTGAAGAATAACCTGGAAATGCGGGACTACATAGATTCCCACCGCGAAGTGTCGCCGCTCAGGCAGGCAAAAGACGCCGTAGTCCTCGACAACAGCAAGATCACACCTGAACAGCAATTGAAAATGGCCCTCGCCTGGGCCAGGGAAAGGATCGCAGCGGCGGGTTGACCGCTCAGCGCCATGGGTCGATCATCGCTTCCATCGGGGTCGCCCCTGGGAAGAAGGAAATGGCCTTGCGAATGACGCCTTCGACCATGGCATCCGGGCAGGAAGCCCCACTGGTGACAAGGATGCGAACGGGCTCTTGTGCAGGAAGCCAATCCTGGCTTCGGAGTTCAAGTTTCTTTCTCCAATCGAAATGTACGATCTCGCCGGATGAGACCAAAT
>Ga0075026_100000079_pt1 | contig 31235 bp, 31 predicted proteins | sample Str012_2_FD_71392 | JGI IMG/M metagenome (GOLD analysis project Ga0075026, IMG submission 71392) | Freshwater sediment microbial communities in response to fracking from Pennsylvania, USA - Straight Creek_MetaG_SC_2012 | ecosystem: Environmental > Aquatic > Freshwater > Creek > Sediment... | reverse complement strand
CGGACGGCGTCCGGCTTACTTGATCTTGGTTTCTTTGTAGCTGACGTGCTTGCGTACTTTCGGATCGTACTTGAGCACTTCCATCTTCTCGGGGTGCAGGCGCTTGTTCTTCATCGCCACATAGAAGTGGCCGGTGCCGGCCGAGGAGAGCAGTTTCACTTTTTCGCGCATGGCTGCAGACCCTTGAATTCGGTATTAGAGGACTTCGCCGCGGCTGCGCAGGTCGGCCACGACCGCTTCGATGCCGTTCTTGTCGATGGTGCGCAGGCCATTGCCCGACACGCGCAATGTAATCCAGCGCTTTTCGCCTTCCAGCCAAAAGCGCTGCGTATGCAGGTTGGGCAGGAAGCGGCGCCGACGCCGGTTGTTGGCGTGCGAAACGGTATTGCCCGAAATGGGGCGCTTACCCGTGATCTGACAAACGCGGGACATGGCAGTAGTCCTTATAAATCAATAGCTTGAATAAATCCAACGCCTACCGTCGGCAGCGGCGAAGGGCGGGCTTTATACCAGCCTGGCGCCTGCCAGTCTATAGGAGCCCGCGCTCGGCAAAGGACAGGCAGCCATTGTCGGCCACGATGCAGTGATCGAGTACCCGAATGTCGACCAGCGCCAGCGCTTCGCGCAGCCGATGGGTGATCAGCTCGTCCGCCTGGCTGGGCTCGGCGACTCCCGAGGGGTGATTATGCGCCAGGATCACGGCGGCGGCATTGCGGCCCAGCGCCTGCTTGACCACCTCGCGTGGATGCACGCTGGCCCCGTCTATGGTGCCGCGGAACAGTTCGTCGAACGCGATCAGCCGATGCCGGTTGTCGAGATGCAGGCAGCAGAACAGCTCGTGCGGCTGATCGCGCAACTGTGCGATCAGGAAGCGATGGGTGGCGGCCGGGGAATCAAGCAGCGGGCCGCGCAGCAAGGCCTCGGCATAGTGGCGGCGCGCCAGTTCCAGCGCGGCCTGCAGGCGGCAGTAGCCAGCGATGCCCAGGCCCGGACAGGCGAGCAGCGTGCGGCGATCGGCACTCAGCAGTTCGCGCAGCGAGCGGTGCGTACCCAGCAGCGAGCGCGCCAGGTCGACCACATTGCTGCCACGCAGTCCCGAACCACCCATCAGCAGCGCCAGCAGTTCAGCATCGGATAATGCTGCGGCGCCCGAGGCCAGCAGTTTTTCGCGCGGGCGCTCCGGCGCCGGCCAGTCGTGCAGATTCATGTGAGGTATTTCACAGTCGGCGCCTCCCTCGAGGCGGCCCATGTTCACCGACATGGCCGCTGCGTGCGATGGTCATATCAGCCGGGCATGGCATGAAACGGCCCCACTGCCCGATAATGTGCGCATGCGTGGCAAACACGTCATTCTTGGTGTGACCGGCGGCATCGCTGCCTACAAGAGCGCCGAACTCGTGCGCCGCCTGATCGAGCGCGGCGCCGAGGTGCAGGTGGTTATGACCGCCGCGGCACGCGAATTCATCACTGCCACCACTTTCCAGGCGCTCTCGGGCCGCGCGGTGCGCGAGAGCCTCTGGGATCCGGCGGCCGAGGCCGCGATGGGCCATATCGAACTGGCGCGCTGGGCCGACCTGGTGCTGGTGGCGCCGGCGAGCGCAGATTTCATCGCGCGCCTTGCCATCGGCCGTGCCGATGATCTGCTGGCGACCCTGTGCCTGGCGACGACGGCGCCGATCGTGGTCGCACCGGCAATGAACCAGCAGATGTGGCTGAATGCCGCGACGCAGGGCAACGTCGCCACATTGCACAGTCGCGGCGTGCATCTGCTCGGGCCCGCCAGCGGCGATCAGGCCTGTGGCGAAGTGGGTCCGGGCCGCATGCTCGAGGCGGTGGAAATCGCCGATCTGGTCGAGCCGATGCTGACCGCGGCGGGCCGGCTCAGCGGCAAGCGCGTGCTGATCACGGCCGGCCCCACGCGCGAATGCATCGATCCGGTGCGCTTCGTGAGCAATCGCAGCTCCGGAAAGATGGGTTACGCGGTGGCGCAGGCGATGCGCGCGGCCGGCGCCGAGGTAATCCTGGTCAGCGGACCGGTGTCATTGTGTACGCCGGCCGGCGTGCGGCGCATTGATGTGGAGAGCGCGGCGCAGATGTACGAGGCCGTGCAGCAGGAACTGCCGGGCACCGATGTGTTCGTCGCCACGGCCGCGGTGGCCGACTACCGCCCGCTGGCGATGGCGTCCGCCAAGATCAAGAAACGCAGCGAGCAGCTCAGCGTCGAGATGACGCGCACCACCGATATCCTGGCCAGCGTCGCGGCGCGTGCTGAGCGGCCCTTCGTGGTCGGTTTTGCGGCCGAAACCGACGCCGTGGAACAGCACGCGCTGGAAAAACTGCTGCGCAAGAATCTCGACATGATTGCCGCCAACGAAGTGAGTTCCTGCAAGGCCTTCGATTGCGAAGACAACGCGCTGCTGGTGCTGTCGCGTGGTGGCGGGCGGGTCGAATTGCCGCAGGCGCCCAAGCGCGAGCTGGCCGCCGCACTGGTGGCCTTGATCGCCGAGCGCCTCGCGCAGCAGACCCGTACGGCCGCCGTGTCCGCCGGATGAGGCCACCCGCACCGCGCGCGCTGCAGGTGCGCATCCTCGATGCACGCCTCGGCCAGGAATTTCCGCTGCCGGCCTACGCCACCAGCGGTTCGGCGGGGCTGGACCTGCGTGCCTGCATCGATGCGCCGCTGACGCTGCCCCCTAAGCACGCCGAACTGATCGCCACCGGCCTGGCGATCCACGTGGATGATCCGGCGCTGGCCGCGGTGATCCTGCCGCGCTCAGGGTTAGGCCATAAGCATGGCCTGGTGCTGGGGAACCTGGTGGGACTGATCGATTCGGACTACCAGGGACCGCTGATGGTCTCGTGCTGGAATCGCAGCGGCGTCGCCTACACGGTGCAGCCCGGCGAGCGCATCGCGCAACTGGTGCTGATCAACGTGGTGCAGGTGCAGTTGCAGGTGGTCGCGCAGTTCACCGACAGCGAGCGCGGCAGCGGCGGATTCGGGCACACCGGTCAGTCGTAGGCGGCGCTTCAGCTCGGCGTGTTGCTGGTCAGCTCGCGGTAACGCGAAATATCCGACTCGAACTGCGTGCGCACCGTCAGCAGTTCCTTCGAACGATTGTCGAGCGCGCGCTTCTGCGTGCGCACGTCGTTGGACGCGCGCACCAGTTCCTCGGTCAGGTCATCGGGCATGCGTCGCGCGTCGGGCTTGGTGTTATAGGGCTTGAAGCGCATCGCGCGCTCCTGCAGCGCCTTGAGCCGCGTGGTCAGCAGCTCGATGTAGGCATTGGTCGCCTTGATCTGGCCGTTGATCTGATCGAGCCGCTCGTCGCGCAGCCGCTCGATATCCTTGGCGGACGTGTAGGTGGTCAGCAGGAAGTGATCGTGCTGCGCGCGCTGGGCGAGCTCCTGCTCGCGCTTGCGCTGCTCGGCCAGCTGCTGCGCGCTCTTGAGCGCATCGACGTGCTGCACCTCGATGCCCTGGGCGTTGAGCACGCGGCGCTCGGCCTGCGCGTATTCCGGCGGCACCGCGTCGCCGTAGTGGCGCTCGCCGTTCTTGTCGACCCAGCTGTAGTTGCGGCCGCTGCCCGAATCGGCCGTCCATGCAGGAAAGGCCGTGGCGGCCCACAGCAGCGCAATCCCCGCAATGCGAATCGGCATCAGCATTATGTCAGTCACTCCAGGCGCGACCCGCCCCTAACTGGCCTCCAGGCCAATTGTCCACGCTGCGGGGCCTGTAGCCAAGCGACGCCGTGCACGGGTGCCTAGGCTGCCACGCCGTACTGCTCGCGGTAGCGGCGCAGGGCGGCCAGCTGCTCCGGCCCGATGCCCGCAGCGCTGTGCGCCGCCAGCGCCTCGATCAGGCCATCCAGGCTCAGGATACTCACGCAGCGCAATCCAAACTGTGACGCCACTTCCTGGACTGCCGATTGACTGCCCTGGCCGCGCTCCTGGCGATCCAGGGCGAGGGCCACCGCTACCGGTTGGGCACCCTGGGCGCGGATCAGGTCAATGGATTCGCGCACCGCGGTGCCGGCCGTGATCACATCATCGACGATCACCACCCGGCCCTGCAGCGGGCTGCCGACGATCAGGCCGGCCTCGCCGTGGTCCTTGGCCTCCTTGCGGTTGAAGGCCCAGGGGAGGTTGCGGCCCTGGTGGCTGGAATAGGCCACCGCACAGGCGGCCACCAGTGGAATGCCCTTGTAGGCGGGTCCGAACAACAGGTCGAAGGCCACGCCGGAGGCCGCCAATGCCGCGGCGTAGCATTGCCCAAGCTGCGCCAGCGAGGCGCCGTCATTGAACAGCCCGGCATTGAAGAAATACGGACTCACGCGGCCCGACTTGAGCTTGAACTCGCCAAAGCGCAGCGCCTGGCGTTCGAGTGCCAGGGACAGGAAATCCTGCTGGTAATCGTGCATGCGCGGCAGGCTATCATGTCGCCATGCGGGTCATCACTCTGAACGTAAACGGCATTCGTTCCGCCGCCGCCAAGGGGCTGTTTCCCTGGCTCGCGCGCCAGGATGCCGATGTTATCTGCCTTCAGGAAGTGCGGGCCCGCGAGGACCAGTTCGCCGGCCACGCGATCGGCCTGCGCGGCTACCATACGGCCTACTATCCGGCCGAGCGGCCGGGCTACGCGGGCGTGGCGCTGTATTCGCGCCGCAAGCCTGAGCGCGTGGTGCGCGGCTACGGAGTCGACGAGTTCGATCGCGAGGGCCGCTACCTGGAGGCGCAGTTCCAGGGCCTGTCGGTGATCTCGCTGTACCTGCCTTCGGGGTCTTCCGGTCCGGAGCGCCAGGCCTCGAAATTCCGATTTCTCGAATCGTTCCTGCCGCACCTGCGCGCGCTGCGCCGTCGCCGCCGTCAGGCCATCCTGTGCGGCGACTGGAACATCGCGCACAAGCCGGTGGACCTGAAGAACTGGAATGCCAATCAGAAGAACTCGGGTTTTCTGCCCGAGGAGCGCGCCTGGCTCGATACGCTGTTCGACGATGCCGGCTACGTCGACGCCTTTCGCAGCGTGAACAGCGAACCCGACCAGTACACCTGGTGGTCGAACCGCGGCGCCGCCTGGGCCAAGAACGTGGGTTGGCGCATCGACTACCAGATCACCACGCCCGGCCTCGCCGGCGCCGCGCGTGCGGCGCAGATTTACAAGGGGCAGCGTTTTTCGGATCACGCGCCGCTGATCATGGATTACGAGCTGTAGGTCAGATGCCAGCCGCGAAGCCGCGCCTGCGGGAGATTTTTTCCAGCCCCAAGCTGCTGGTCATCATGGCGCTGGGCGCCGCATCCGGGTTCCCGAACCAGATCACTGAGAGCGCCCTGCAGGCCTGGCTGAAGGACGCCGGCAGCAGCAATACCACGATCGGTCTGCTGACCTACGTCTCGATACCCTACCTGCTGAAGTTCCTGTGGGCACCGCTCCTGGACCGCTACCCCTTGCCCTTCCTCGGACGCCGGCGCGGCTGGATGTTCGCGTTCCAGATCGCACTCGCCCTGGCGATCGCGGCCTTCGCGGTGCAGGACCCGCGCGCCTCGCTGGTCGCCGTGGCGGTGACGGCCCTGGTCGTGGTGTTCTTCTCGGCATCGCAGGACATCGTGATCGATGCCTACCGCGCCGATGTCTCACTGCCGCACGAACGCGGCGCGGCCGCGGCGGTGAACAACCTGGGGTACCGGGCCTGCGCGTGGCTGGCGTTCGCGGCGGCATTGGTGATGGCCGACACGGTCGGCTGGCGCCTCGCGTTCCTGGTGTTGGCCGCGGTGATGCTGGCTTTCGCGCTGGTGACCTGGCACGCACCCGAGGCGGAATACCGGGCCCCGCCGCCGCTCAGTCTGCGTGAATCGGTGCTGACGCCGTTGCGTGAGCTGCTGGGTTCGCCCGGGGCCGTGGGCCTGATCGCCGTGATCGTCAGCTACAAAGTCGGCAACGCGCTGGCGCTGAAGCTGTTCACGCCGTTCCTGATGGACATCGGCTTCACGAAAACCGAGATCGGCCTGGTCGCCAAGGCGGTGCTGACCACCAGCGCCATTGCCGGCGGCATTCTGGCCGGCCTGTGGATGGTCCGCCTCGGCCTGCTGCGGGCCATGCTGCTGTTCGGTGCGCTGCAGACCGTGACGACACTGGCGTTCTACGTGCTTGCCGCGACCGGCCGGAATTTTCCCTTGATGATCGCCGCTACGGCCATCGAGAATCTCTCGGCGTCCATGGGCAACATCGCCGAGGTCGCGCTGATCATGGCGCTGTGCAATGCGCGCTTCAGTGCCTTCCAGTACGCGCTGCTGTCGGTGCTGGCACTGCTCCCGCGCTATCTGCTCGGCGGTCCGGCCGGCTGGCTGGCCGATCACGGCGGCTGGAGCGTTTACTACGTCGTGGCTTTTGCGGTCGGTCTGCCCGGGTTGCTGATGGTCTGGCTGATGCGCGATCGCATCGCGGCGCTCGATGGCCAGCGATGAGATCGACCTGGAGCGCGTGCTGTGCCGGCTCGCGGACCTCAAGGCCACCAGCTGCCGCGAATTCCGGCTCGGCGGCGGTGACTGGCCGCTGAAGGGTTTCGTCGTCAGCGTGGCCGGCGGCGTGCGCGCCTATGTGAATCGTTGCCCGCACCGCGCGTTGTCGTTGAACCTGCTGCCTGACACCTTTCTCAGCCGCGACCGCCTGGTGATCGTCTGCTGCATGCATGGGGCGATCTTCGAGAAGAACAGTGGACTGTGCGTGGCCGGGCCCTGCGCCGGGCGCGCGCTGGCACAGATTCCCGTAGTGGTGGTGGCCGGCATTGTCATGCTTGCCGAGGAAGTGGCAGTCGCTAACCTGGTGCAAAGGTATGCGCAGTGACCCACTGGTTCGAATTGTCCGACGGCATCAAGTGTACCGGCGCCGATCGGAGTCTTGCGTTTATCTTCTGGCGCCCGATATCAGGGTCTGCTTCCTGAATTGGTGGTCAGCATGTTGCGCTGATACGAAGCCGGCGAGGCGCCGACAACTTCCTTGAAGCGCTTCGAGAAGTGGCTCTGGTCGGCAAAGCCAACTTCAAGCGCCACCGTCGAGGCCGGCATGCCCTGCAGCAGCAACCGCCGCCCCAAGTCTACCCGCCGCTGTGTCTGCAAGGCGTGCATCGGCATCCCCACATGCCGCCGGAACTGACGCATGAGATGGTACGGACTGCTGCCCACCGCGGACGCTACGCGGGAAACAGAAAGGTCCTCGACGAATTGCGTGTAAATCATTTCGTAGGCCGCACGGACTGCCGCCGGCGCCTCCGCGATGGACTGGTCGCGTGGCCGCCACGCCGAACCATAGCAGCTCGTTAGATAACAGATAGCCTCCAACAGCAACTGCTCGCGTTCGAGGGTGCTGTGGCCGCCGACGATCGCGGTATGCAGCCGCGCCAGTGCGCCGAATACCCATGGGTCTTCAATGACGCCCGATTGAAAGCCTGGCGGATCGCCGACACCGGAAGTGCCTGCGGCATCGGCGAACACCGCAACCGGGATATAAAGCGCACGATAGCGCAGCTCGTCACCGCGGGCACGGCAACCCGTGTGCAGATCACCCGCATTGACGATAGAGATCGACCCCGGCGCGGCCCAATAGCGGGATCGCCCACGCATGAAGAATTTCGTACCGACATCGATCAGACCGATCATGAGGCTGTCGTGGGTGTGCGGCCGGAAGCAGTGATTGCGAAGCCAGGTGGCCGCAGCCTCTAGTCCGTCGCAAGACGGGTCTGCCCAGAAGGTCACTGAGTCGTGCCGCGGCCGGGTGTCGGTTGCGGACCCGTCGAGTTGAGCAGGATCAGACAAGACAACCCGGTCGGCCTTCCGGTATTCCTCGCGCGATTGCTCAGACTTCTTCAAGGAGGACACTCATGGCCGACCCTTTTGACTCCTGCACGCTGCTGGCACACATTCAGCTGCAGCCACCTGCGAGTTCGCATCCGATCAGTCCTCCCATATACCAGACATCGACATTCGGATCGACAGAAGCCGATTCCTTCCTGGCGATGGCTACCGAACCCCGACACGCCGGGTTCTACACGCGGTATGGCAACCCGACGACGCGCGCCTTCGAAGACGCCGTCGCGGCCCTCGAAGGTACTGAGTCCGCCCTTGCGACAGCGTCGGGCATGGGGGCCATCGTCGCGGCCATGCTGAGCTTCGTTTCCGCGGGAGAGCATGTCATCGCCCAGCGCGTGATGTACGGCGGGACGATGGGCCTGCTGAAGAACATCGCACCGCGGCTTGGCATCGAAGTCTCGTTCGTGGACCAGACGGCGACCGAGGCATTTGCTGAGGCGATAAGACCGACGACGCGCTTGATAATGCTGGAAAGTCCATCGAACCCCATGATGCGGCTGACGGATCTTCGGACCGTTGCGACACTCGCGAAGTCAAAGGGCATTGCGACGCTCGTGGACAACACGATCGCCTCGCCGATCAACCAGCACCCCATTAATCTCGGCATTGATCTGGTGATGCACAGCGCGACGAAATACTTGTCGGGACACAGCGACGTGTCGGCGGGCGTTATAGCGGGTTCCACAGCGTTGATTTCAGCGATCTGGGAAAAGGCTTACATCCTCGGCGCCACGCTTGACCCGTTCGCTGCCTGGTTGGCACTGCGTGGACTGCGAACCCTGCCAATGCGAGTACAGCGCCACAATGAAACCGCGATGGAGGTGGCGGCGTATCTCGAGCAACACTCTGGAGTCCAGGCTGTCCACTATCCGGGACTGCCCAGCCATCCGCAGCATGCACTGGCCTGCCGCCAGATGAGCGGTTTCGGTGGAGTTCTCAGCTTTGAAGTCGCCGGCGGTGCCGTGGCCGCAGAAGCCGTCGTCGCCGGGCTGCGCCTGGCACACCGTTCTGCGAGCTTCGGTTCATTCTCCACACTGGTTGTTCATCCGTCCGCGATGTGGGCCGGCATGCTGAACGCCGAACAACTCCGCGAGGCGGATCTACCTCTCAACCTCATTCGACTCGGCGTCGGCTTCGAGTCGCCTGCCGCTCTAATCGCAGATCTCGAGACGGCATTGTCGCGTTGAGCTGCGAGGAACCGGCCGCCTGAACATACCGCCCGCGCCGACGAGTCTAAGGTCTGGACCCGCACTCTGACGACGGCCGATAACCACGGCACACTACCGGCGCAACAGGTAGCTGGCGCGCATTGCTGAGCGTGCCAAATACCTTTGGCCGGGGCGTAAGATCTCGAACCAGTAAGGGGGATGCCATGGACACTTCAGCTCTGCGCATTGGCAGCATTATTTGTCTGCTGTATTCGGCAGCACTGTCTGGGCAAGTCAGCGGTCCCAGCGATCGCCGAGTCACCGATCCTCGTTCGATCGACTCCCCAGTAAATCTCCGGGCGCAGCCCGTCCCTATTGATGACCTCTATTACACCCGTTCAGTGTCAAGCGCGTCCTGGTCTCCGGACGGCAGAGAGATTCTCTTTACGACAGATATGTCCGGGCGATCAAATTTATGGAAGGTCAATTCCGGCGGGGGTTGGCCGATTCAATTGACGCAATCCGACGAACGGCAAACTGGCGGAACGTGGTCCCCTGATGGCAAGTGGATTGTGTTTCAGCAGGACGTTGGCGGCAATGAGATATGGGACGTCTACGCTCTGCCCAGCGATGGTGGCGAGGCAATAAACCTTACAAAGACTCCGGACGCTCGCGAAGAGTCCCCACGCTGGTCGCCCGACGGTAAGTCAATCGTGCTGAACATCAAAGCCAAGGACGGCACGTCCTACGACATCGCCGTTCTTGATTGGGGAACCAGGCGGGTAAGGAATCTGACGCGCGAAAGTTCTAACGCTCATTCGTGGGCTTCTGTTGCCTGGAGCCGTGACGGGAAGACCCTCTATGCAAATCGGTACGACATCAGCTTTACGGATGCCGACGTGTATGCCGTCGATGTTGCAAACGGCAAGGTGACCAATCTCACGCCTCACCAGGGCAAGGCGCTCAACTTTGCTGCAGCGTTGTCGCCAGATGGCAAGACGCTGCTTATTACGTCCAACGCCAGGGGCGGATTTCAGAATGTCGAACTACTTGATGTGGCGACTGGCAAGCGCAGATGGGTCACCGATACACAGTGGGAGGCTGCGGCTGGCGATTTTTCGGCGACCGGCAAACAATTCTCGTATACGCTGAATTCTGATGGCCTAAGTGACGCGTACCTGGTCGACTTCGATAGTCTGAAATCTGAGAAAGTGCGTCTTGGCACGGGCGTGAATGGGCTCCCCGCATATCCCAATTCCTTCTCGCCGTCGGGTGATCGGCTACTGGTTTCACACGAGAGTTCCGCGCAACCCGCAGACCTTTGGATCTATGCCATTGCAACCCATCGTTCAAGGCGGCTTACGCGGTCAGCAGTTGCCAGCCTCTCTTCGGCAGCCATGCCCGAGTCTCGCCTGGTTCATTACCAGACCTTTGATGGCAAGATCATCAGTGCGCTGATGTGGGTCCCTTATAATTTGCGGCGCGACAGGTCAAGTCCTGCCCTGGTTCTTCCGCACGGGGGCCCGACAGGCCAAAGCCAGGATTATTGGAGCCCGCGCGTAGCGGCGCTCGTGTCGCGCGGTTACGTGTGTATTGCCCCCAACGTCAGAGGATCAACGGGGTACGGCATAGACTTTCAGCAGGCCAACTACCAGGACTTGGGCGGGGGAGATCTGCAGGACGAGGTCTACGCCAGCAGGTTTTTGGAGGCCACTGATTACGTAAATCCGAAGAAAATCGGCATCACTGGCGGTTCCTACGGCGGATTCATGACCTTGATGGCCATAGGTAAGACACCCGATACGTGGGCCGCCGCCGTGGAGCTATACGGAATCATCAATTGGTTCACGATGCTAAAGACGTCGGATCCTCAAATGCAGGAATATGAAAAGAGCCTACTGGGGGATCCGGAGAGAGATTGGAAAACTTACGAAAATGCGTCACCCATTACGTATATCCACGGCGTTAAGGCGCCACTGCTCGTACTGCAGGGCGACAACGACCCGCGGGTGCCAAAAGGTGAGGCGACTCAGGTAATAGATCTGCTCAGGAAGGATGGCAAGACAGTCGACGTTCATTACTACGCCAATGAGGGCCACGGATTTGAGAAGCGAGAGAATCAAATAGATGCCATTCGCCGCACGGTGGATTGGTTCGAGAAGTATCTCAAGGCGGCGCCCTAGGGCGATCGGGAGCTGACATTTACCGCCCAGCGCCACGCCGGTAGCGCCCTCGGGTGGTGGAGGCGTCCCTGGCAATTGCGCGGCTTGTGATGCGCGGGCCGGTTACTATTCCGGCATGTCAATCCTCGCTCTACTCGCCGGCGAACTCGCCTATGGCCTGACACCGCTGCTCGATCAGGCCTCCTGCACGATCAATGAAGGAGAGCGCATTGGCCTGATCGGGCGCAACGGCACCGGCAAGTCGACATTGCTGAATGTGATTGCCGGTCGCACCACGCTCGATAGCGGCGCGGTGCAGCGCCGCGATAGCCTGCGTATTGCGACCGTGGAGCAGGAGCCGGTGCTGCCGCCAGCCGCCACACTGCTCGAGAGCCTGCGGCTGCGCGGGGGTTTCGAGGCGCTCGACGATGATCGCTATCGCTGGCGCACTGAAACGCGGCTCGCCGAATACGCCACGCGCCTGGGGCTTGAAGGTTCTGTGGATCCGGCGATGGCCTCGGGCGGCGAGCGCAAGCGCGCGGCACTGGCGCTGGCCTTCGCGCTCGATCCGGATTTGCTGCTGCTCGATGAGCCGACCAATCACCTGGATCTCGATGCCATAGGTCAGCTCGAGGAACTGCTGGCCAAGGGGCCGGCACTGGTGTTCGTCACCCACGATCGCTGGTTTCTCGATCGCGTCGCCACGCGCATCCTCGAGCTCGATCGCGGCTGGCTGCGCAGCTACCCCGGCAACTACAGCGCCTACGAGCAGCAGAAGGCGGCACAGCTCGCCGCCGAGGCGGTGGGGGCGCGCAAGTTCGACAAGTTCTGGGCCCAGGAAGAGGTCTGGATTCGCCGCGGCATCGAGGCGCGGCGCACGCGCAATGAAGGCCGCGTGCGGCGGCTCGAACAGCTGCGCGTGGCGCGCGCCGAACGGCGTGAGCGCATCGGCAACCTGAGACTCGCAATCGATGCCAGCGAGCGTTCCGGCCGGCTGGTCGCGGAGCTCGAGGGCGTCAGCAAGAGCTTTGGCGGACGTGCGATTGTCAGCAACCTGGATCTGCGCGTGATGCGCGGCGATCGCCTCGGCCTGCTGGGTCCCAACGGCGCGGGCAAGACCACGCTGTTACGGCTGATACTCGGAGAGAGTGCACCGGACAGCGGCAGCGTGCGGCTCGGTACCAACCTGCAGGTCGCGTATTTCGACCAGCTGCGCGCGCAGCTCGATCTCGACCAGACCGTGGCCGATACCATCAGCGCGGGGTCCGACTGGGTGGAGGTGGGCGGCGAGCGCCGTCACATCAGCAGTTACCTGGGTGATTTCCTGTTTTCGGCCAAGCGTGCCGCCACGCCGGTGCGCGCGCTCTCGGGCGGCGAGCGTAACCGGCTGCTGCTGGCGCGCCTGTTCGCGCGGCCCGCCAATGTGCTGGTGCTCGATGAGCCGACCAATGACCTGGATATCGAATCGCTCGAATTGCTGGAGGCAGCGCTGCAGACCTTTGCCGGCACGCTATTGCTGGTCAGCCACGATCGCGTGTTCGTCGACAACGTCGTCACGCAGACCGTGGTCGCCGAGGGCAACGGGCGCTGGCAGGAATTTGTCGGCGGCTACAGCGACTGGCTGGCGCAGCGGCAAAGTGGCGGCGCGGCCGGCACGGCGCGCAATACCGCGGCGGGCCCTAAGGAACCGGCCAGGCCCGCGAAAGCGGCCCGAGCGAAGCTGTCGTACAAGGACGCGCGCGAACTTGCGGCGCTCCCTGAGGAACTGGCGGCACTGGAAGCGGAGCAGCGCGCGCTGATCGCGCGCATGAGCGCCGCGGATTACTATCGAGTGGACGCCGCGGCAATGCGCGCCGACTCGGCCCGCGCGGCGGCGCTGGAGACGCTGCTTCAGCAGAGATTTGCGCGCTGGGAGCTGCTCGAGCAGCAGGCGGTCAGCAGCGCCGGCGCCTGACCTATCTGGTCTATCCGGCTCAGCGGTATTCGAACAGGTCGAGCCCGCCGGTGCTGCTGGCATTGAGCGCGCGATCATCCTGCATGGGATCGCTGCCGCTGCGCTCATCCTCAGGTTCAACGTCGACCGAGCCATGCCAGTCTTCCGGCGGTTCGGCCGCACGGATCGCGCCGCTCGCGCACTGGGTCTGCCAGTCGTCGAGTTCAAACTCTTCGAGCGTACCGTCGAAGAACTGAACCTCAACGGTGTTTTCCACCTCGTCGATGGCGACCACTTCAAACAGTTCGCTGCCCCGCAGTCGGTACCAGTCGCCTATGCCCGGTTGTTGCACAGTCATTGCAGCACCTCCATGAAGAGCAATGGTGCGCCCGGCACCGCCGGGGTACAAGGGCGAATTGTGTCGCCAACGCGCGATTTCCAAAACGCGGTCGCAGCGGCGTAGACTCAAGGCAGGCGGCGGAAGCTGAACTCGCTGACCTGGTGACCCAGCCGCAGGCCGCGGCGCTCGAAGCGCGTCGGCGCGCGTTGCGGTGCGTCGCTGTGCGCCGACGCTGTGCCCTGTTCGTGCCGTTCGAAGTGCGCGCAGGCACCTAGCACCTCCTGCATCTGCTCGGCATACGGCAACCAGTCGGTGGCAAGCAACAGACGGCCACCCGCCGCCAGGCGCGTAGCCAGCAGCTCGACGAACGCGGGCTGCAGCAATCTGCGCTTGTGATGCCGCGCCTTCGGCCAGGGATCGGGAAACAGGATCTGCACTTCATCGAGTGCCTGTGGTTCGATCTGCAGCTGCAGCACCTCGATCGCATCGTGATTGGCGACACGCAGATTGCCGAGCTGCGCCGCGGCGGCGCCGTTCAGCAGCTGTCCGACGCCAGCGCGGTGCACCTCCACGCCAAGGAAGTCGCGTTGCGGTTCCGCCACGGCGCGCGCCAGCAGATGCTCACCGTTGCCAAAGCCGATTTCCATCGTGCGCGGCGCACGGCGCCGGAACAGCGCATCAAGATCAAGCGGTTGCGGGCTGAAATCCACGCCGAACCCCGGCCAGCGCTCGGCCAGTGCCCGTTGCTGCGCCGCAGTGACGCGCCCGCTCCGTCGTACGAAGGAGCGTACGGTACGAAAGTGCGGGGGTGGCGCCTCGTTCATGCGCCCATGGTCGGGGTTTTGCAGGCAGCGGTAAAGTCAGTCAGCGCTTAGGCCAGCGGGCGCGACACCGGGGAATCGCAACGTGATGCACAGGCCGCGATCCTCAGGTCCGCTGCCGACCTCGAGGTGCGCGCCGTGCAACTCGGCGACGCGCTGCACGATCGACAACCCTAAGCCGCTGCCATAGTCCTGGCTGCCGCTCACGCGGTAGAAGCGCTCGAAGATGCGCGCGCGTTCGGTCGGTGCTACCCCCACCCCCGCGTCGCTCACGCGCAGTTCGACAAAGCGCTGATGCTGGAGGCATTCGACGCTGACCCTGGTGTGCGGCGGCGAATAGCGGATCGCGTTGTCGATCAGGTTGCGCAGCAGAATGCCCAGCAGGTCGCGATCGCCCTGCACCACGGCCGTGGCGGCGCTCGATGCCAGCTGGATCTGCCGCCGCGCGGCGAACGGCTGCTGCTCCTCGACCTGCGCGCACACCAGTGTCGCCAGGTCGACCTGCGTGAAGCGACCCTTGTTGTCGGTGCCGGAATCCAGCCGCGCCATCGCCAGCAGCTGCTCGATCAGGCGCCCGCTGCGATCGACGCTGGTGAGCAGATCGCCCGAAGCACTGGCAAACTCCTCGGGACTGCGTGCCCCCTGCATCACCTGGGCATTCGCGCGGATCGCCGCCAGCGGCGTGCGCAGTTCGTGCGCCGCATCGGCCGTGAAGTGGCGCTCCAGGTCGAGCGCCTCGCGCATGCGCTCGAGCAGCCGATTCAGCGCCTCCAGAAGCGGTGCCACCTCCTGCGGCACGTGCTGTGCGTCGATGGGCCGCAGGTCACTCGCGGAGCGCGCCGCCACCAGCTGCGCGGAGGTGCGCACGGTGCGGAAGCTGTGGGCGATGATCCACCAGATCAGCGCGCCGCCCGCGGCCAGCAGCACGGCCAGCGTCGACACCAGTCGCCAGAAAAACTCGCCCGGCAGCCCGCGATGGCTTTCCAGCGGTTCGGCGATCTGCAGCTGCAGGCTGTGGTCCTGGTTCCACAGCGAGTAGCTGCGCCAGCTCTGGCCATCGATCACGGTCCAGCCGAAGCCGGTGTAATTCAGCGGCATCATCGGTGTGCGGGGCGCATTGGCGGTGCGATACGAGGAGCGCAGGTCCTCGGTCCAGACCTGGTAGCGGAAGGCAAAGGGTCCGGGGAGTGTCTCGGCGCGCAGCAGTGCTTCGCCGAGCGTCGGGCCGTGTTCCTCCAGCTCGTGCTGCGCCAGCTGCAGCAGCAGCTCGCCGGTCTGGCGCATCGATTCGTCGTACATGCGCTGGCTGGTGGCGCGCGCCTCGAAATAAGTGGCGGCGGCGCCCGCGGCCATCAGCAGGCACATCAATAAAATCAGCAGGGCCAGCAGGCGCCCGCGCAGCGACCAGCGCGATTTAATCTCAGCCGGTGGCATGCGCCGGGTCGAACGACTCCAGTTCGTCGATCGTATAGCCCTGGCCGTGCACGGTGCGGATCAACTCGCGCCCCAGCTTGCGGCGCAGGTGATGGACGTGCACTTCGACGGCATTGCTCTCGATGTCATTGCTCCAGCTGTACAGGGCATCCTGCAGCTGCGTGCGGCTCTGCACGCGGCCGCGGTTTTCCAGCAGCTGCAGAAGGAGCGCGAACTCGCGGGCCGTCAGCTGCACATCGACTCCCGACTTCACCACGTGGCGTGCCGCGGGGTCGACCACCAGCGTACCGTGGCTGATGACGGTCTGCGCCCGGCCCACGGCGCGGCGCGACGCCGCGCGCAGGCGCGCGCCCAGCTCCTGCAGATCGAAGGGCTTGACCAGGAAATCGTCGGCGCCGGCATCCAGGCCCAGGATGCGTTCGGGCACTTCATCGCGCGAGGTGATGATCAACACCGGCTGCTGGTTGCCGGCGGCGCGCAGCTTCTGCAGCAGCGACATGCCGCCCTGCCGCGGCAGTCCGAGATCGAGCAGGATCGCGCCGTATTCGCCCGAGAGCGCCGCACTTTCTCCGGCCACGCCGTCGCGCACCCAGTCAACAGCATGCCCCTGCTGCTGCAGGCCGGTTTGCACGGCTTTGCCGAGCTGCGCGTCGTCCTCTACGAGTAACACCCGCATGTCCCCACCTGCACCGCCACCTTAAGATTCCATGGAGCCTAGTGCAGGGTGATTAAGCGCATCTTAAGGAATTACTTTCAAGCGCCCGACGCAAGAAGTTCGCGCACCGCGCCGATCAGCGCCGCGATGATCAGTACTGCGACGGCGACAAATGAAATGGTGAAGCCGGTGCCGCGCTTGCCGGGATCTTTAACATATCCTTGCGCATAGATGATGCGCCCGACCAGGTACACCACGCCGACCAGCGCCGCGTAATACGGACGCCAGTACCTGGCGGCCAGCCACAGCGCCGGCAGAAACACAATCGCCATTTCCACCGAATTGGCTTGCACGCGAAACCAGGCCTCGAAGATCGGATGCCCGCTCATGGCCGGCGCCTTGACACCATATTTGGCGCGCGCGTGGCCCACCATATAGCCAAATACCAGCATCTGTATCAGTGCCAGCAGGCCGACGATATTTACCCAGTTCATGAGTGCCCCCTTGTGGAAATTCCGGTCGTAACGGGGCCATGGTAGCGTCTGGCGGCGCCCGGCGCTGCTGTGACGCAGTTCCCGATTTCCGACGACACCGGCCGCCACCGGTAAAAACCCTGAACCACGCCATGACCAAAGTCGCCGCAAGGCGACAAAATCCGCCTGCATGTGACATTACCCGCAGGGTGCGGGTGGCGAGGCGCGACATGGAGATATCAGGTATGCCGGTGCTGAAGAATCGCTCAGGTGCCCGTTGCTGGGCGCTGGTGCTGGCCGCGGCACTGCCGGTCCTGGCGCTCGCCGGAGCGCTGCTGCTCGCCGATGGTCCGCGCGACAATCAGCTGCTGTACGCCGCGGTCGCCAGTATTACCGTGACGCTGGCCGGTGCGGGCGCCGTAAATCTGCGGCGCCGTCACGCGCGGCAGCTCGATGGCCTGGTGGCGGCCACGCGCCGGCTCGGGCGGCGCGAGTTCGCGCAAGTCCCCGGCAATGCGCTGCAGGAATTCGACGATGCCAGGGCCTGGCGGCTGGGACAGGTCTACGCCGATGCCGCCGCGCGCCTGCGGCGGCAGTTCGCCAAGCTGGAATCACTACTGGAGATGGATCGCTGGCTGCTGTCGGTAGGCGCCGTCGATGAAACGCTGCGCGGCGTGCTGCCGTTGATCGCCGAGGTACTGCAATGCCGTGCGGTATCCGTGGTGATGCTCGATGAGCTGGATCGCAATCGTGCCCGCTGCTTCGATTTCCTGCTCGAGGCGCACGAACCGGTGGTGGCGCCGCGGGTCATCGCCATCGATGCCAAGCAGCTGCAAGCTGCCAGCGCGCAGGCGCCGGGGCTCGAGATCAGCGCCATCGGCGTCAACTCGGAGGAGTTCCTCTCGCCGCTGACCGCCTCGGGTGCACAGGCCTTTCGACTCTGTCCGCTGGAATTTCGCGAGCAGGTGCGCGGTTTCCTGTGCGTCGGCTATCGCGTCGATGCCCATGCTCAGGAAGATGCCGGATTCGGCGCCAATGAAATTGCCGAGCGCTTAGGGTTAGCGCTGGCTGGCCGTGCCAGCCTGACGCTCACCGCACCGTTGCTAGAGGCCGACGCGCGAACGCCCTCGCCGCTGGAGACCGGCATGCAGCGCGCATTGCAGCGCGAGGAATTTGCGCTCGCCTATCAGCCGATTGTCGCCGCGCATTCACGTCACGTCAGCGCCGTCGAGGCGCTGGTGCGCTGGCCTAATGGGAGCGACGGCATCAGCCGCACCGCGGCCGAGTTCATTCCGGTGGCCGAGGACAGCGGCCTGATCGTCGATCTCGGCGACTGGGTGCTACGTACCGCCTGCGCGCAGTTCGACAGCTGGCGGCGCAGCGGTCTGACGCTCGATTACATGGCGGTGAACATCTCGGCGCGCCAGCTACGGCACTCTGGCCTGCTGGCCACAGTACTGGCCTGTTTGCAGCGTAGCAACATGCAACCCGCACAGCTGCAGCTGGAAATCACCGAGGACATGCTGCGCGAGGGCCCGCAGGCCGTGGCGCTGCTGCGCGAGCTGGCGCAGCGCGGCGTGCGCCTGGCGCTCGATGATTTTGGCGACGGCAATTCCTCGTTGAGCGCCGTGCGCGAGCTGCCGGTGACGGCGCTGAAGATCGACCGTTCCTGCGTGGCGGGCTTAGGGGTCAACGAGTCGGTGCAATCGCTGGTGCGTGCGGTGATCGGCATGGGCGCCGCCACCGGTAAGCTGGTGATCGCCGAAGGCGTGGAAGAGAGGGCGCAGCTCGAATTCCTGGAGGCGGCCGGCTGCGACGCATTGCAGGGATTCCTGTTCGCCCCGGCACTACCGGCAGCCGAGATTCCAGCCTTCGTGGCCGCCTACACCGAAGCGCCCAGTATGGTGGCCTGACAGCAGTGACTATTTGCGATGTGGCGCCGGCATCGATCGGTGCGCGGTGGTTGCGGGCCAGGTCCAGCGTGCCGCGGCCGAAGAAATAGCCGTTCTCCTCGACCGGTGTGAAGGGGTCGCGTACCCAGTCCTCGCGCTTCGCGATCACCACATCCGGATGCGCCATCAGCGCGATTGGCCGGCCTCGGTTTGCGATACAGCTCCAGGCTCTGGCGTTCGTAGTTGTCAGGGGCGGCAGCCGCTGCCTGTTGTACAGTCAGCCGGGCGCGGCGGCAACGCTACTCGCGCTGACATGCAACCACTATGATGGCGGCAACCAGCCATGAATGAAACCGATGCCAACGCGTTGACTCAGCCTGGCCTGCAGGTCTGCGCCAATTGCCGGACGCCCGGCACTGACAAATACTGCGCTCATTGCGGCCAGCGGCTCGATACCCAAATTCATTCGGTGTGGCATTTCGCGCGTGAGGCCACGGAAGTGATCACGCATGCCGACTCGCGCGTGTGGAACACGCTGCGGCCTTTGCTGACGAAGCCGGGCTTTCTCAGCCGCGAGTATTTCGCCGGCCGTCGCGCGCGCTACCTGCAGCCGTTCCGGCTCTATATTGTGCTGAGTGTGATATTCCTGCTGCTGGCGGGCTGGCTGGGCGAAAAGACGCAGACCGTGCACATCGTGGCCAGCGATGCCGACAAGATCAATTGTCAGCACGTCAGGACCGATCTGCCCGGCGCACAGTGGTTAAAGCCGCGCCTGGTCGTCGCCTGCCAGAAGCTCAAGACCGAGGGCGGCGGCGAGCTGGGGCAGAGCGTGGTGCACAATCTCGGACGCGCGATGTTCGTGTTTCTGCCGCTGATGGCGCTGTTCATGAAACTGGTCTACTGGCGGCCGCGGCGCTACTACCTCGAACACCTGCTGCTGTTGCTGCACAACCATGCCTTCGTATTTCTATGGATGTCGGCGTACCTGATGGCGGTGCACTGGTCGAAATCCACCGCCTGGCAGAGTCTGCTGGGCGTGGTGATGGGCGGTTATTTCGTTCGCTACCTTTACCGATCGATGAAGGTTTTCTACGCCCAGCGCTGGTGGCTGACGCTGGCCAAGTTCAAGGTATTGCTGCTGGTGTATCTGGTCTGCGGCGGCTTCATGCTGCTGGCGACCACATTGATCAGCGCGGTCACGCTTTAGGCGGGCCGCGCACCGTCCACTGCGCGCGGCCCGCCCGTTCCGTCAGTGCCCGGGTCCGTCAGCGACTAGAGTGCAGCATAGCGCTGCGTTTGCAGCGCGATCACCTGGCCGCTCGCGTTGACCGTGCAGCTGGCCTCGGCCACGAACTTCTGGCCGGCACGCGGATTTCTGGCCGTAAGCTTGAGCTCGGTTACGCCAAAGGCGGAGATGTCCTCCTCGGGATACTTGGTCTCGCGCAGTTTGGTTTCCGACGCATACCGTTCGCCCAGCGTGGCGACAAAGGCCTTGACGCAGGCATCGACCTTGAGAGGTGCTGTGCCGGCCGCCAGGACGGCCGGCGGCGTTGCCGCGAGTGTCCCGGCCACGCTCACGGCCGCGAGTTTACTTTTCATGGTGTCAGCTCCATTGCGAGTAGGGGGTACTCGCGCTTGAAACTACTGGCGCGCGCCGCGCCCGGCAAACGATGCTTTCTCGTGGTACCGCAAATGCCACTCATGTGCTCTGCGGGTCCGCGACACCCGAACGGAACTCCTCCACCAGCCAGTCGCTGAGTGCGCGCACGCTCGGGCGTTCGGCATCCGCAGCGCGCAGCAAAACGAAATAGCTCTCGCCGGTGGTGATCTCCTGGTCGAATACCCGCCGCAATGCGCCCTGCGCAAAGCGGCCCCGGGTGAGCGGTGCCGACACCAGTGCGAAGCCCAGGCCGCGCTCGGCCGCGTCCACGACGGCGGACATCGTATCGAAGCGTACTTCCTGGCGTGGCTGGAGCGCCTGCAGGCCGACGCTCGCCGCCCAGCGCTCCCACAGATCGTGGCGCCTGGTGTGCACGATCAGTGATTCGCCGGCGAGCTGCGCGACTTCCCTGACTCCCGACGACTCCAGCAGTTCGGGCGAGCATACCGGTACGAAGGTCTGCGCAAACAGGCGCTGCACCTGCAGGCCGGGCCATTGTCCCTTGCCGATCACTACCGAGACGTCGGCATCGTCGGGATGCACTTCCTCGGGCGCAATGCGCGTGGCAATGCGGATATCCGTGTCGGGATGCGCAGCGCTGAACTGCGCGAGCCGCGGCAACAGCAGTTCCTGTGCAAAGAAGGGCGGCACCTGCAGCCGCAACACAACCTTGGCGTAGCGCGCGCGCAGCTGTGCAGTCGCCGAATTCAGCAAACCGAACACGTCATCGAGTTGTGTCAGGTACCAGGCGCCGGCCTCGCTGAGTGTCAGCGAGTGCGGACGGCGCTCGAACAGGCTCACGCCCAGCTGCTGCTCGAGCTGCCGGATCTGGTGGCTGACCGCCGAGGCGGTCACGCACAACTCGCCCGCCGCGGCGGTGAAACTGCCGCGGCGCGCTGCGATCTGGAAGGTTTTCAGGAATTTGAGCGGTGCTGCGTTCATAGGGGTCATCGACACGGCACGGCTTGTGCACCACAATGGCGGAGCAAGGCGCGTGCCAGCTGCGGGCCCGTCGGCCGCCACGCGCTGGTGCAAAGTACCGCGCCCTTTGGCCATGCGAGTGCAAGTGCGCACCGGACTCGTCACCCAATTCTTGTTTGTCGCTCGGGGCAGGGGCACCGCTAGCGGTGCCCGTGCGTCTGGACTGCGGCGGCCGGCCAGCAGCACTTGCGCGACAGCGCGGCGCCATGAGGCCGACGCTCTGCCACGCGCTCAGTTGCTGATTGGTCATGAAGCCGAATAAAATGACTGCGCCCAGCGGGTGTAGTTCAATGGTAGAACTGTAGCTTCCCAAGCTACTAACGTGGGTTCGATTCCCATCACCCGCTCCATCCATGGAGTACGCCGGTGCTTGAACTGCGCGCGGTTGATCTGCGCACCGATTCCGCGGCGCAGGCCTACATAAAGCAGGAAATCGTGACGGTTGAGTTCGCCGCGCAGCCGGGACGGCTCACTTCGCAGGTGGGTTTCAACAGTTACCAGGCTGGCGATGCACTGCTGACCGGCACTGATGGTGATCGCTGGTGCGTGACGCGCGATCGATTCGACGCGGGCTATGATCCACTGGCGCCGCTGCTACCCGGCGCGCCTGGCAAGTACCGCAACCGACCACGCCCGGTGCTGGCCCGGCAGATGGCGGAACCCTTTCGTTGCGAACGCCGTGCTGGCGGCGACTGGCTGCAGGGGCGGGCGGGCGACTGGCTGCTGCAGTACGCACCGGGCGACCACGGCATTGCTGCCCAGGCGCGCTTCGCGCTGGTATACCGGCCGTTGGGCACCGCAGATCTCCCGGAGTGCGAGAAATAGGCTCTCGTCCACAGATTCGTATTGGGTTGCTGGAATTGGCAACTCAACCACAAATCTACCTGAGGACATTGCCATGAAATCCACCTTTGTTACTACGGCGGTTGCCGCAGCCCTGATCGCCACATCCACGGGCGCTCTGGCCAACGACATCGTCATTTCCGGCAACTCGCAGTCGCCCGGCGCAAGCGCCGAAGACAAGGCTGCGGGCGCCTGTTTCGATGCGTTCATCAAGAAGATACTGCCCGACACCACAGCGCACGTTCGCATTGTCGATCAGTCTAGTGGCGCGCAGATCTTCGCCAACAACGTCTACGGCCAGCAGATGAGTGTGGAGATGACAGCCACACTGGCCAGGACCCATGAAAAACTGGCCTCTGCCTACTGCACCGTGACTAGCGCAGCCAAAATTACCCGCCTTACCGTTCATGTCAGCGACCCCCAGAAGCTGGCTGCCCTGACGGTGCACGATATCAGGCTCGCCCAGGTCAGCCGCTAGCTCTACCGCCAAACGACAACGCGATGTTTGTCACTCAAGTGGCGATGGTCAGCAACGACCATCGCCTTTTTTTGCCGACAAGAGTTGCCAGGTGCGAGAAAGCCGCTGCTGGCTACAGAGCAATACAGGGTCTGAATTTTGGCAGCCCGCGACAACCACCGGCAAGACGCCGGACTTTGAATCCAGGAGGCCCTCATGAACACGAATGCCATCGGCAAGGCGCTCAGCAGGCTGGTCAGTGCAGTGCTGGCCACTGTCGCCACCGCGGGTATTGGCCTGGCAGTTGGCTATTGGGCGGCAATTCCAAACACTACGATCGTTGGTTCAGATCTCGTGGGTGTCCCGGTCTTGCCGGCTGCAACTACTGCCGATGGCCCGGCCTGAGTGCTCGCGCACCACACTGGAACACAAAAATGTACCCCACGAACGCCGACTGGGTTTCCCTATTGCGAGGTCTTCCCACCTGTGCGGCTCGGGGTGCACTGGCCGCAATCGCACTCATATGCGGCGCCATGCTGTTTGCTGGCGCGTACTGGCTCGAAGGCCGCCGACATGTGGCCTGAACCGATTTGGAGCCTGGGTCCCGCTGCGCCATGCGATCGCGCCCCGCGGCGGGACCCTTCCTCAGACCTGTCGTTGCCGCTGCTCTCATGCCAGTACCGCAGCACCCCCTGTAGATGTAAGATCGCCGGGCAATAACAAACGGACGGCGCATGATTTCTCTCTTCAGCGCACGTTTAAGTCATTCCGTATTGACTGCTTTCGCGAGCGGCGTGCTGGCAACGCTGTGCATTTCTCCGGTCAAAGCCGCCAGTTGCGACCCGCTGCTGGCTGAGCGGCACGCCGAGCTGGAGCGCTCGTTGGCCGTGAATGGTGGTGAGCGTGTGCAGCAGGTCATGCGACTTCCTGCGCACATGTCAGTGATCGTTGTTGCCGCGGAGCGACGTGGTGACCTGTTGCTCGAAGTCAGTGGGGCCCAGCTGATTGGCCGAGCCGACAGCCCGATCCGCCGCTCCGGCATACAGCGTGTGGCATTCACGACCTCCGCGGCCGGTGACTTCCACGTTGCGCTCATCGGCAAGGACGGGCCCGCCACGCGCGCCACTGCGCTAATAAGAATCGTGAGTGTTCCGGTCGCGCTGGCCAGTGATTTATGCCTGGCGTTGCACCGACAACTGGCGCTCGCCGATGCGGCCTATGCCGACGCTCTGGTTGCGAGCGGGCAGACCGGTGCCGCATCTATCTCTGGCGCTAACAGCGCCCAGGATGCAGCTACGCAATTCAAGGCGGCAGCGGACGGATACCAGGCGGTTGCGGCGCGACTCGCAGCGAGTCCGCCAGCGCTCCTGCTGGCACAGTCGCAGCACGCGGCCGCCGCTGCCCTGTACCAGGATCTCTCGGAGTGGGAGCGCGCGAAGAAATGGGCCGACGCCGCGGCGACGAGTTATGCCACGGTGAAAGACGACTATGGCAACGCGCGCGCCCAGGCGATGAGTGCCGCGGCACTCATGGAAATGGCCATGTCCTTGCCGGCGGAGCCGACGCTGGCGGCAGCCGAGCGCCCATCGTCGAAGGCGCTGGCGCAGGCGCGCGCGCAACTGGCGGCGCTGGCCAGTTTTCATCGCGATCGCGGGGAGGTGTACGATCAGGCGCTGACCACCAACAACATCGGCCTGGCCCTTTACATGGAGGATCGCAACGACCAGGCCATCCAGACCTATCGGCGCGTATTGCCCCTGTACGAACGATTGCATGAGCAGCCCAAGCAGGCGCAGGTACTGAGCAATATTGCCCTGGCCGAGTACGAGCTCGGGAGAACGGCCGAATCGAGCCAGCACTACGACCAGCTGCTCGGGTTCATTTCCGCCGATACCTCACCAAAGATCTATGCCGACGCCCTGAATAACAAAGCCCTGGCCGAGATGGAACTGGGTCATTTCGACGCCGCTTTGAGCCTCTTTGGCCGAGCGCTCAAACTCGCCCGTACGCTCAGGGATAGCTTGAGGGAATCCTACGGACTGCAGGGCATCGGCAGCGTATTCGACCTGACGGGCGATCAAGATCAAGCCCTGGACTACTATCGGCAGGCGCTGCTCATCCGGACTGCAGCTTTCGATAGTCGTGGGCGAGTGATCACGCTGCGCAACATTGCCGACATCCTGCGAGACCGAGGCGAGTTCGCGAACGCCCTGGCCATGCACAGGGAGGCGCTGTCGCTGGAGGCGTCGGCATCCACCAGGGCGCGCATTACCATCCAGATCGTCAAAGATCTGGAAGCGCAGGGGCAGCGGTCGGAAGCGAGCGGGCTCCTTGAGCAGGTGCTGCGCGAGCCCGGCTACGATACCGTGGGACATGCGCTCGCGCTGCTGGAGCGCGGACGCCTGGAAGGGGCCATGGGCGAGAGTTCCGGCGCAGCGCGCGACTTGCGGGAAGCCGCCGCGGTGTTCAAAAAAAACGACCTGTCAGCCGATGAGTACTCGGCGTGGCTGGCGTTGGCACACGCGCAGCGCGAGAGCGGCGCGGTCGCCGACGCACTGCAATCCGTCGACCGCGCGCTGGCGCTCAGTGAGGAGATTCGACTGCAAAGCGCCAATCCGGAACTGCGCGCAGCTTTGCTGCAGCCGCTGAGGCCGGCCTTCGATCTTAGGATATCAATGCTGGCGGCGCGATTTTTTTCAGCCGGCGGTGCCACTGACGCTGAACGCAAGGCGCTCGCCGCGGCGGCGCTGGCCACGGCCGAGCAGGCCCGCGCCCGCGCCCTCGCCGACTTTGAGAGTCTGGATGCAAGACTGCCGGGTGTACCAGGTGAACTCCTGCAGCAACGGCGAAGTGTGCTGCAGGACCTCGCCACCAAGCGCAATCAGCTGGAGATGCGCATTGATAGAGGAGGGGTCGCCGACTCGCTGGCGACGAGTTTGCGTGCCGAGATCGCCACCAGTCGTCGGACACTGAATGAAATCGATGCGCGCATCGGCTCGGCGGGCGCCGGCGACGCTTCCCCGAAAGGCCGTGGCGGCGCGCTAAGCGTGACGGCAAACGCCTTGCCGAATGATGCGGCGGTAGTGGAATACTGGCTAGGCGCCGAGCGAGCCCTGGCCTGGGTAGTGAGGCGCGCGGGCGTCACCCTGATCGATTTAGGTAGCAGCGCGGACATCGCTGGGGCGGCCAGGGCCTTCCACGATTCACTGCGCGGCATGAACTCTGTGCCCGAAGCTGACCGGCTGGCATCGAGTGAGCGACTCTACACTCTGGCCGTCAAGCCGCTCGCCCATCTCATCGCGGGGCGCAGGCAGTTGATATTCGCTCCGGACGGAGCGCTGCACTACACGTCTTTTGCGGCCTTGGGACAGCGTAAGGGCGCGGCCATGAAATTCCTGGTCGAGGATCACGATGTCGGGGTGACGCCCTCGATCACCATGCTGCTGCATGCTGGACCCCCGGGCGCACGATCCGGCGTAGGTAAGCAGGTGTTGCTGGTCGCCGACCCTGTCTATCAGTCCACGGACGAACGGCTCAGAGCGAATGCCGGCGTCCATGCCGAGGCAGCACCGGTGCTGGCGAGGGCAGTTCAACTCAGGGGCATGGGTGACCCGGGCGTGTACCAGCGCCTGCCGGCGACGGCGGCCGAAGCCCAGGCTATCGCCGCGCTCTGGCCCGCAAGTCAGGTTGATCGGCTGGAAGGCTTCTCGGCGACGCGCGAAAACTTTCTGGCCCGACCCCTAAACCGATACCGCTACATTCACGTCGCGGCGCATGGCTTTGTCGACACCGAGATTCCGCAATTATCGTCATTGGTGCTGAGCACCCGCGATCGCCAAGGCCGAACCATTGAGGGCCGCGTCCTGGCGGCCGACTTCGTTACGGCAACCCTGGCCGCAGAGGTCGTCGCGCTCAGTGCTTGCGATACCGCGCTGGGCCGGAACATCGCCGGTGAAGGACTGGTGGGGCTGCGCTACGTAATTCTAGCGCGCGGCGCCCAGTCAGTCGTGGCGTCGCTCTGGCCGGTGCCCGATCAGTTCAGCGCACAGCTGATGTCGGAATTCTATGCGCGCCTGGTCAATGGCGGACAGCCGGTTATGGCTGCGTTGAGCGGTGCCATGCGCACCTTAATAGGCAAGTCGAATTCGGACCCGGCGATCTGGGGGGCATTTGCCGTTAGCGTCAGGGCCATGAGCAAAGTGCAACAAACGGTGAGGAGTGGAACATGAGCAACTGGGACGATAATTCGTGGGTACTATATGACGACAACCTGGTCGGCTTGCTGGTCAAACCCGGTCCAACCAATGAGTTCGAACTGGAATCCTTCGACGACGACGATCAGACCCGATGGCGCGTGAAATATGTGCCGTCGGCAACGCGCACCATGAAGAATTTCTGGTACCAGTGCGTATTCGACGAACGGGGCGCCGCACCGCCGCCCACCCCGGCACCAGTGCGCCAGGCGCTCACCGAATATCCGGGCAATGAGCAGAGCTGGGACGACACTGGCGATGCGGTGAAAGCGATTGCCGACGCCGCGGGAACCCAGTATCAGTGTCTGCAGACTATGGTCACTTTTCAGACCACGACTCACAAGCTCAAGCTGGTTCGATTTTCAAACGTCTTGACCGATGGCGGCGATTTCCTGTACGTGCGGCTCAGGCCTGTGTATTCGACGGGCTCCGTTGCGGCACCCGACGGCGGCGGCATCGGCCGGCAAAAGTAACGGGTGGCAACTATAGCGATCATTCCGGTCCGGAGGGCGTACATCATGGGCGACGCGAGGGCTGCGGCAAACAGCGGTGGACGAGGGACGAATGGGGTTGCCAACTGCTGGCAAGGCTGCGATCCGCGTCTGCTGGCACTGTGCACGGTGGCATTTGTGTCGGGGTGCGTTACGGACCGAGGAGCTACGGCAACGGTAGGCCCCGCGACGGTCGATACCATCGCGGCCTGCACCAAGGCCATCGTGCAGATCCAGCCCGTGGCAGGCCCGCCCCACGCCTCTCTGCCTTGGTGGGGATCCAACTCCGATAGTGACGGGAATTGGCTGCGCGGTGCGGATCCTCCAGCGTTGTATAGCGTGGACTATCGGGTCAGGCGGCTGGCGGCAGCCGAACTTAGGCTGCCGGCAACCCCACCGGCCAAAGCGTCGCCGGGGAAGTGGCCGGAGTATGGACAGTTGGTTGCCGAGCGCCTGAGGGCCGCCAGGCTGACCGGAGTAGTTGGAGTTGCGCCACTGAAGGCATTGCCCGACACCTATGTATTGAGTCTTGGTAAATCCAGGGCCACGCCCAGTGTGCTCGAGGGATTGCGCCAGGGACTGACCCATGGTGGGTTTCGCTACAAGTATGTGGAGGCCAGCCGGCCACTGCGAGCGGCGACCGGTGGCGACGTAATGGATCCAGATTACGGCGTGGATGGCGCCGGCCAATGGGGGCTGCAGAGCGTCAGGGCCAATGTCGCTTGGCCTCGGATCCGCGTTTCCCAGGGTCGCAACAAAACGATAGTGGCCGTGATCGATAGCGGCATCTACGCGCAGCATCCGGATCTCATCCATGAACTCTGGCATCCGGATCCGGCACGCCAGGCGGGACTGCCGGCCAACGTGGATGACCAGCCATTTGGCGCGACTTTTATAGACGGAGTGCCTGAGAACACGCCGCCAGAAGACGAATGGTCACACGGCTCTCACGTGGCAGGAATCGTCGCTGCGGAAAGCGACAATCCCTACGCCGTCAAGAGTGTAATGCTCAGAGGCACGGCTCAGTTGCTGACCGCCAAGATCTTCGCCGGCGATAACACCGGCTCGGACAATACCGATACAACGGACACGAGCGCTCCGCAGGGCACTGCGCCGGTGGCACCGGCCGTGCCAACCGGATGCACAGACAACTTGATAAGTGCCATCGACTACGTGATCGATCCCTACGATGCGGTGGATCCGCCTGACGCCAACTTCGAGCCCTTTACGACGCAGCCGGCGAATCCGGATGAGATGGCGAGGATCCGCAGCAAAGCCGACACCGCCGGCGGAGCGTGGACAATCAACCTCAGCAGCTACCAAATGCAGTATTCGCAGGCACTCGACTATTACCTCAGATGGGTAGCCACTTATTTCCAGAAGGTGCTGCTGGTCGTCGCCGCCCCGGACAACATTGGCATCTCGCGTCTGGGGCCGGGCGCGAATGCGTCCTATCCCTCAAGTCTGGGATTGGCGAATGTCCTGGTGGTTACTGGGTCCAACCAGGACCGTTGCCTGGTGTACCCTTATGGCCGCAGCGTGGTGGATATTGCCGCCCCATCCAAGGACATCCTGAGCACAGTGTTGCCGGCGTTCGCCGATGGCACGAAACGCAGTGGCGGCACCTCGGCGGCGACGCCGTTCGTGTCCGGGGCCGCGGCCCTGGTGCAATATCTGGCTCCGGATTCGTGGGGCTACCGGGAGGTTAAGGAGACCATCCTACGATCGGCGCAGGACATGTGTGTCGTGGGTACCGCGGCTGACAAGAGCAAGTACGAGAGCACCTGCCCGTACCATGATGATCTAGATGTGCGCAACACGATCGATGAGTCCCCTCCGTATCCGTCACTCTGCGGAGCGGCGCGCAGCAATGGCTTGCTGGATGTGGACGCCGCCACCGCTCCACCGATCGTCGGGCAGATCACCGGCTTGGATGGCACGCAAAGCAATGGGATCATGATTGCGCCCGTCTCGGCCGATAACAGCTACGCCAGCGGCAGCAGCGTGACGGTCTCGTGGCGGCGGCGCGTGCCCGCGTCTGCAAATTACTCGCAGGCGGACTTGCCGCTGTGTCCAACCGTGGACATTGACGTGATTGGCGGCGACTCGACGGATGATCTGGCCGCGCCGTCCAGGGCGCCCCTGGCGAGTGCGCCGTCGGTAAACATCGAACTGCAATCCAGTAATATCCGCCTGCCCGACGTGGCCGCGGACCTTGCAGTGCAGATTCGCATCCAATGCAGCAACAGCCACTTGTTTCGGCTGTCTGACAGTTTCACGGTGAAGGCGCCCTGAGGCCGCGCTACACTGCGTGCCACCAGGCCGGCCATGGCGAGGTGGAACGGAGTGAGCCCGGAGGTTTTGCATCAAGGCGCGTTGATCGATGACAAATCGATTGAGGCGCTCATCGTCCGCGACTACCCGGGCCTGCGCCGCCTGCTGGTGCGCCACGCGCGCGACCCGGCGCTGGCGGCTGACCTGCTCAACGACGCCATCTGCACCACACTCGAGAAATGGCGTGCGGGCCAGATCGAGCGACCGGAACTGATCTGTGGCTACGTCTTTCAGGTGGCGCTCAATCTGCTGCGCAATCACCGCCGCAGCATTGCCGAGCGGCCCGAGCGGCGCGCCGACAGCGAGGTCCTCGAACGAACCCAGGGCAACGTGGCGTCGATGGACGAGCTGGTCGAGACGGGCATGGCACAACGCGTGCGTGGTCTGCTGCAGCGGTTGGGCAACACGCGTGATCGCGTCATACTCAAACGCTTCTACCTGGACGAAGAGCGCAAGGATGTCATCTGCAGCGAGCTGGGCCTCGCGGCTGATCAATTTGACAAAGTGTTGCACCGCGCCAGGGCGCGGCTGCGCGAGCTGCTGGAAGCCAGCGGATTGCGACGTACTGACCTTTTTTCGCTGGTGCTGGCCTGAGTTGCGCGAGAAGCCGCCACTTCAAGACAGATATCAAGTAGAGCATCAGGCAACGGAATACTCGTGACGGAAAGCAATTTCCAAGTTCAGGATCCCACCGCGGCGGGTCGCTACCTGGCCGGGCAACTGTCGGACGAGGAGCAGGCCGCATACGAAGCCATACTGCTCGTGCATCCTGAGGCGCTGCGGGAGCTCGAGGCCACGGCGCGCCTCAAGGTGGGGCTGGCGAAGCTGCGCGAGCAGGGGCAGCTCGATGAGCTGATTCACGCACCGGAGACCGCCTCGCCGCTGGCGCGGCTGCGTAGTCCTGGCGTTGTGGCTCTGGCCGCATCGCTGGCGCTCGCGGTGATCGGTGGGCTGCTGTGGCGCAATACGCTGCCACGCACCGACACGCTGTACGCTACGCTGGGCGCTCTGCAGTCACACAGCACGGCGTCACGGTTGGTGGTTGGTCACTACACCCTGGTGCGCACGCGCGCCGCGAATGCCGAGGTACGGCTTCCGCCAGCGCCGGCAAACCAGGCACTCGAACTGCGCGTCCTGCCGGATATACCGCCGGGTGCGACGGGCTACCGGGTTGAGCTGTTCCGGGTGCAGGCCGACGGCACTGCCGCCAGCCGGCCACTGGCGACCAGTGCTGCCGTCGGGGCGGGCGGCGACACCTTTATTACGCTGTACGCCGATTCCAGCCTGCTGACCGAGGGCGCCTACCAGCTCAAGGTGACGGCAGCGGCACAGTCAGGTGGTGCACAGCCGGAGTCAGAATACTTCCTGCTCAGAGTGGCGAAGCCGACTACCACACCCGGCAGCGATTCGCGCTGACCATCGGCTGCGCGGCCTTGCAGGCGAAGGCGCGTTCGAACTCCGGCATGTTGACCATCAGGCCATTTACACGATACCGGCC
>Ga0075026_100000078_pt1 | contig 31450 bp, 23 predicted proteins | sample Str012_2_FD_71392 | JGI IMG/M metagenome (GOLD analysis project Ga0075026, IMG submission 71392) | Freshwater sediment microbial communities in response to fracking from Pennsylvania, USA - Straight Creek_MetaG_SC_2012 | ecosystem: Environmental > Aquatic > Freshwater > Creek > Sediment... | reverse complement strand
CCCCAATCTTTGCGTACCCTTGCAAAAACAAGGACACCGGCCTCACCGGCACGCGTTAAACACCTTATCCCCCGGCAAAACTTATGTGAGCGCCAATTTTGAAAACTTGCCGCTATATACAGTAAATTTGTATTCTTAAAACAGCTTTTTGATTATATAAAACCAACATTATGCACCTTAAACAGTTATTGCTGCCGGCACTTACATCTTTGATCCTGTTCCCTTCGTGTGTCAGCAACAAAAAATTCAAAGCAGAACAGGACAAATATGCATCGCTGAATACCCAATATGCAGCACTGCAGGGTTCTTTAAAAACCTGCGAAGACGAAAGAGCAGATGCCGCAAAAAAGAAATTGTTATCGGATGCCGAAATTGAAAGCCTGAACAAACAAATTGCCTTTCTGAAAGAAAACAATACACAGGCTTTGCAGCAATTGCAAAACCTTTCTGTTATCTCCAGTTCGCAGGCAGAAAGCATAAAAAAATCAATGGAAAACATTGGCGCCAAAGATTCTTATATACAGGATCTGCAGGCATCGATGGCACGCAAAGATTCATTGAACATGGCGCTGGTAATGAACCTGAAAGGGGCCATCGGTAACCTGGATGATAAAGACATTAATATAAAAGTTGATAAAGGTGTTGTGTACATCGACATCTCCGACAAATTGTTGTTCAAAAGCGGCAGCTATGATATCACCGACAATGCAAAAACAGTTTTGGGCAAAGTAGCGGCGGTATTAAAAGCACAGCCCGATATTGAATTTATGGTAGAAGGCCATACAGACAATGTAGGCTTTAGCAAAGGCGTGCTAATGGACAACTGGGATCTTAGCGTAAAACGTGCCACATCTGTAGTACGCATCCTGCAGAAACAATATGGTCTTGACCCCACCAAAATTGCAGCTGCCGGACGCAGTGAATACAAACCCGTTGCTGATAACGCTACCGCCGAAGGTAAAGCAGCGAACCGCAGAACAAGAATCGTGATCCTTCCCCAGTTGGACCAGTTCTTCAAGTTGCTGGAAACAAAGAAACAATAAAAATATACTGGCCCATACAGCCATCATGCCACGGGCATGATGGCTTTTTTTATGCCTGTACTCCTGCTGCGCACGCAAAAAACGCGGCTTGCTAGGTATTTGCACCTATTCATTTTGGGAAAACACTTGTTTATTTTATTTCACCCTGTACAGCGGCTTATTTTTTAGGCTGCTATATCATTTTTTCGGGATTGCAGCGTTTAAAAACGGTAGAAAATAATATTCCAGCAGCAGAACCCCGGGGGTTAACTATGAAAGCCATTTTTCGCGTATTTATATATTTTATTTTGACGGGAGTCTTCTGTCATTCGGCCATTGCACAGGTTGGTGAAGACGGTGCGCCACTTGCAAGAAAAGGGCTGCTCGACATACGTTACAACAATCTTTCTGCAAACCCGGTATCACTCAACGGCGAATGGACATTTTACTGGAAGCGCTTACTGGAACCGGGTGACAGCCTGCCCAACCCATCCTACAAAACCTATCCTGAACTGTGGACTAAAAAAAGCGGGGATGGACAAGTGTTTACTTCGGAAGGTTATGCCAGCTATTGCCTAACCGTAATACTGCCAAAGAAAAGAGGCCCGCTTGCACTGGAAATTCCGGATGTTTACAGCGCTTATAAATTATATGCAAACGGAAAAGAAGTGGCGCACAATGGCAAAATGGGTACCAGCGCAGCTACCGCCACCCCGTTCTGGGTTACCAGGGTTGTTGGTATAGACAATTCCTCCGATACCCTTCACCTCATTTTGCAAATGGCCAATTTCTGGCATGCAAAGGGCGGCACATACAAAGAAATTATTTTAGGCGATAAGGAACAGCTCTTGCTGAAATACCACCAGAACACCGCATTGGATCTTATCCTTGCGGGTTGTTTGTTTATGGGCGGTTTGTTTTTCTGGGGGCTTTCTGTTTTTGGCAGAAATGATAAAATCATTTTTTACTTTTCTCTTTTTTGCATTGTTACCAGTTACCGTATGATTGGTACGGATTTGTATGTCCTGCATTCATTGTTTCCTGCATTGGACTGGTTTATCAGTTTGCGGCTCGAATACCTTACACTGGTGCTGGGCGTTGCCCTGTTTTCGCAATATACACGCATGCTGTATCCGAAAGACTGTATTCCTGCGGTCATGAAATCCATTATCTGGTTTTGCCTGCTGTATGCCACTGTAATCCTGTTTTTTCCGCCGGCCATTTTTACGGCCATGCTCAATTTTTTCCTGGTGATCATGTTCCTCTACATAGTGTATGCATTTTATGTTTATATACAGGCGGTACTGCACAAAAGAAACGGTTCCGTATATGCCCTAATGAGCAGTGGTATTATGCTGCTGGTTTATTTCATCGTAAATCTTGAGTATTTCAATGTTATTCCCGAATTGAAGCTGTTTGTGTTTGCCGGCTATGTTGCATTTTTCTTTTTACAATCGCTGGTATTATCGCATCGTTTTTCTGACATATTGCAGCACGCCGCCAACGAGGCGCAGGAGGGATTAAAGGCCAAATCGGAGTTTTTGTCTACCATGTCGCACGAAATACGCACCCCCCTCAATTCTGTGATTGGCATGGCACATTTGCTGAAAAGAAGCGAGCCCAGGCGGGACCAGCAGGAACACCTTAACGTATTGCTGTTTTCTGCCAATAACCTGTTATCCATTGTAAACAATATCCTGGATTATAATAAAATTGAAGCCGGTAAAATCAGCATAGAACAAATAGCCATGGATTTGCCGGCCATGGCCAGGAACATCATATCGGGTTTGCAAAACCTGGCAGATGATAAAATGGTAACCCTGAAGTTTGAAAACGATCCCTTGCTGACCCGCAAGCTGATGGGCGATCCGACACGCACCAGCCAGGTATTGAATAACCTGGTGCACAATGCCATCAAATTTACGAAGGAGGGCTGGGTTTGTTTGTCGCTGAAAGTAGAGAAAATGGAATTTGGCAAGGTTACCATAAGGGTTTCCGTAACGGATACCGGCATTGGCATTGCACCAGAAAAACAGCACCTGATTTTTGAAAGGTTTACGCAGGCAGATTCCTCTACTTCGCGCAGTTTTGGTGGTACCGGGCTGGGGCTTTCCATCAGCAAAAAAATACTGGAGATGCAGGGCTGCAAGCTGCAATTGAAAAGCCAGCCGGGCAAGGGATCAGAATTTTATTTTACCCAAACCTTTGCACTTACAGACCAAATGCTGGAAACCGGCATGGAGCTAAACAATCAACCGCAAGACGATATAAAAGCATTGCAAGGCATCTCAATTTTGCTGGTAGAAGACAACCCGCTGAATGTACTGGTGGCAAAAGCTTTCCTGGAACGTTGTGGCGCCCTGATTGATGTGGCAGACAACGGCGAAGAGAGCCTGGAAAAATTCAATGCCGGCAAACACCGCCTGGTGCTGATGGATTTGGATATGCCCGTTATGGATGGTTATGAAGCCACGCGGTTACTGAGAAAAAGGGGAGAAACCCTGCCCGTGATTGCATTAACCGCCAGTCTTCCCAAAGAAGTAGAGAGCGAAGTATATGCTGCCGGCCTTACCGATATTATTGTAAAACCTTTTGACCCCGATGAATTGTTCAGGGTAATATTGCAGCATTTGAAAGCGATGGCCGCGTAGTGTAAAGCCACAGTGTATTTGCGCAGTAAATAAAATTGCTGTTTAGTACCGGTAGCAAACCGCGTTGATGTTCATTCCTGCACCTACAGAAGCAAAAAGGATTACATCTCCTTTTTGCAGGTTGTAATGCTCTATTTTATTTTTTAGAACAAGATCCAGCAAGGTAGGTACCGTTGCCACTGAGCTGTTGCCCAGCCAGTGTATGCTCATGGGCATAATGTATTCCGGGGGCGTTTCAATGCCGTACAATTTGTAAAATTCTTTTACCATGCCTTCATCCATTTTTTCATTGGCCTGGTGAATGAATATCTTTTTTAAATCAGTAATGGCAACGCCGCTTTTGTCAAGGCAATCTTTCATGGCCTGCGGCACATGCTTAATGGCGTATTCATATACTTTACGGCCTTTCATTTTCATGAAGCGGATGCGTTTGTCGCTCCCGGGGTAGTTGGATTTACCCATGTCAATATAATTCACTTCCTTCACCGTATGGCTTTGCATGCTGTTACCCAAAATACCGCTTCCACCGGCCGGTACTTCTTTGTATTCAAGCACACAGGCGCCAGCGCCATCCGCAAAAATCATACTGTCACGATCGTATAAATCTATCACCCGCGATAAAGTTTCGGCGCCAATAACCAGGCATTTCTTTGCAAGGCCTGCTTTGAAAAACGCATCTGCCTGGATAAGACCCTGTATCCACCCCGGGCAGCCAAACAGGATGTCATAGGCAATACAGGAAGGGTTTACAATGGCCAGCAGGTGTTTTACACGGCTTGCCAGCGATGGCACCGCGTCCATTTGTATGGTTTCTTTTACAACGTCGCCAAAATTGTGGGCTACAATTATCTGGTCAAGCGTTTCAGGATCCACGCCGCTGTCTTCAATGGCTATTCGCGCAGCACATGCAGCCAGGTCCGAAGCGTTCATGGACGCGGGGGCATAACGGCGGTTGCTGATGCCCGTTATTTTTCGGAATTTCTCCACCACTTCGGATGAAGGAGCTTCCAGGCGGTGGCTGTTATCGGTATAAAAAACATGCTGAAAGAAAGCTGAATTCGACTGAATATCCGGAGGAATATAGGAACCTGTACCTGTTATTACGGAAGACAACATAGACGCAATCGCATTTAAGATAATCTGGAATTTCTGTGCTGATGAAGGTAACAAAAAAAAGCCCTTTCTTTTTGTATCTTTTTAAGCCCTCTTGCACTTTAACAGCAAAAACAGGGCTTTACGTTGATTTATTTGCCCATCTTTCTACAGTTTTTCCTTAACAGTTCTTTTGTGCAAGTCTGTAACTGACTATAAACGTGGCGGTAAGCAGGTTTACACAAAGATTGGCCGGCAGGGCATGTTTGTTGCCTTTTACAGAAGAGGAAATTTTATTACTGAACAATAAATTGATTTTTATGGAACATACAAAACCAGCAAGATCGAAGAAAAAAACGCAAACGCCGCTTTTGTTTGAATTACAGATCAACGGCAGAACATTCGCTGTACAGGCAACAGCGTTTACCATTGCAAGCGGCGATACGCTCCACAGGGTTAGCTATAACAACGGCCCTGTGCATATTTTTGGATGGGATGAAGGATTGAACCGCTACGCTGAATTTGACACGCAGGCAGACATAATACCACCGGTAATTGAAATGGCCATTGCAGAAAAACTAAATGAAAAAGCATCCGGCATCCGGCATGCCGCTTAATGCTAAGCAATACGGGAAAGAATGTGTGGGGTTGATTTGTCCCAATGAATGAACCGGTGTACCCTGAAAAGTATACCGGTTGTTTTTTATTCTGCCAGTTTAATTCCGGTATCGGTAAAAACTAGTTTCTGTTGTTTGTAAAGGTTGCCGGTTACCATTTTAAACGTTTTTTTACTCATACCAAACACTTCGTAAATCTCTTCCGGCGTGGATTTGTCGTAGTAAGGCAGGTAGCCATTGCTTTCTGTGAGCAGGCGTAATATTTTTTCCGATTCTCCTTCTACCCTTTCATAGCCGGGTTTGCCGGCCGCCACATCAATTTTATTGTCGGGCCGTATGTGTTTGATAAAACCCTCAAAACGATCACCCGCCTGTATGTTGCGGTAAATTTCATTGTTGTGCAAAACGCCGGTGTGGAGGTTGTTGATGATAACCACATAACCAATATCCGAACGCCGGTAGACCACCAGGTTTACCAGTTCTTTTTCTTTTACGGTGAGCGTGTCGTTGCTCAGTTCAAATTCTATTTTTTCTGTGGCCGCGCAGCGGCCGGTTTGTTCATCAATATAAATTTTTACAAGGTAAAAACCTCCCACCCGCATGCCGCTGAGTTGTTTGCTGCGGGGTACAAACAAATCCTTCATCAGCCCCCAGTCTAAAAAAGCACCCTGGTTGGTTACCGTTACTGCCTGCAGCATTACAATATCGCCCACAATACCTGTTGGCTTTTGTGTGGTGGCAATGATGCGGTCTTCCGAATCGTGGTAAACAAAAACTTCCAGTACATCACCGGGTTTAGCCCGGGCCGGTACAAAACGTTTGGGCAATAACAGTCCTTCTTTGCCATCTTCCAGAAAAGCGCCAAACTGTGTCATGCGCTGTATTGCCAACCGGTTGTATTCGCCCACTTTAACCATAGAAGAAAGGTAACAAGTTATTCTGGTAATGATAAAATATTAAACCGCAGTATCAACAACACAGGAGTAATACCTGTATGCAATGCTTAATCACGGGTACATTATTTTAATCTTTTCACTTTTATATTCCTGAAATAAATAGGCGCTCCTGCATGTTTGCCCTGCAAGCCAATGCGTCCGTGTATACCCAGCACAGCCATCGGATTACTGAGCCATTCTGGTGCTTTTGTACCATCTGTATTGTCGGTGGCAGAAGTATACAAACTCATATCGCAGCTATTTACCAGCTCGCCGTTTAAAACGACCCATATTTTTCTTTTGATGCAGGTAATTGTATAGCGATTCCATTCGCCCGGTTTTTTTACCGTGTGTTTAGTGGCCGCCTGGTGGCCAAAGATGGCGCCACATTGCCAGCTGGCGGGTGCTTTTGACCATTCTTCTGAAAAATCATCCGCAATTTGTATTTCTACCGAATGCGGTATCCAGTTGTTGATATCTGTGGCATGAACAATAACACCACTATTGGTTCCCTCCGCGTTTTTAAACTCCAGATCCAGCACAAAATCATCGTATTGTTCCTTGCTCCAGATAGACTGATCTTCTGATGCAGTTAAAACGCCATCATTTACTGTCCATACATTCCGGGTAAAAATGGCATTGGAAAGCGTAGCATCAAAAAGGTTTTCCCAACCTTTTGCTTTTGTGTTGGGTTTACTATTTATGCTGTCGCCGGCCTGTGGATAAGCAACCGCAAACAAAGCCAGCAACAAGAGGCAAAAGCAATATTTTTTCATTTTATAATACTGTTAAGTGGTGAAAGTACAGAGAAGCCCCCAAAAGGCTGCAACAAAACGGCGCTTTGACTGTAATTAACAAAACCGCATTTTTGCAGAATAAAATATACCATGGCAAAATTATTTACGCCCCTTACCATAAAATCTGTAACGTTTAGAAACCGCATTGTTGTTTCGCCCATGTGCGAGTATTCTTCTGTAGATGGATTTGCCAATGAATGGCACCTTGTGCACCTGGGCAGCCGCGCAGTAGGCGGTGCAGGACTCGTTATTACGGAAGCAACGGCCGTTTCGCCCGAAGGCCGCATTTCGCCTGATGACCTGGGCATCTGGAAAAACGCCCAGCTGGATAAATTAAAAACAATTGTTTCTTTTATTCATAACCAGGGCGCTGTTGCAGGCATTCAGCTGGCACATGCCGGCAGAAAAGCCAGTTGCGCATCTCCCTGGAAAGGCGGCAAACAGATTGCAAAAGAAAACGGTGGCTGGACAACCGTGGCACCCAGCGCCATTCCATTTTATGAAGCAGATGAAGCGCCAGCTGCATTATCGGCAGAAGGCATAAAAAAAGTGGTGGAAGATTTTAAAGCCGCTGCGCAGCGGTCTTTATCGGCCGGGTTTAAACTGATTGAAATACATGCTGCCCATGGTTACCTTATCCATGAGTTTTTATCGCCCCTGAGCAACCAGCGTACCGATGAATATGGCGGCTCCTTCGACAACCGGATACGGATATTGCTTGAAGTCACCACAGCGATACAAGCCGTTTGGCCAAAAGAACTACCCTTGTTGGTACGCATCTCTGCTACAGACTGGGTGCCGGGTGGATGGAATGAAACAGCGGCATCGAAACTGGCAGGAATACTGAAAGACAAAGGCGTTGATTTGATAGACTGTTCTTCGGGCGGTCTTTCTGCGGCGCAAAAAATACCCATTGGCCCTGGCTACCAGGTACCCTTTGCTGAAAAAATAAAAAAAGAAACCGGCATATTAACAGGAGCTGTGGGCCTGATTACCGGTGCCGAACAGGCAGAAAGTATTATTCAAAACGATCAAGCCGATCTCATCATCATTGCCAGGGAGCTGTTGCGGGATCCCTATTTTCCCCTGCACGCCGCCAAACAACTGGGAGCAGAAATAGCGTGGCCGGTGCAATATGCTAGGGCGAAGAATTAGAAATCAGTACAAAGTGAGTAGTATTCAGACCAACCGGGGAATGGTTAGTGTGAATATCCATAATCAATACTTTTTTGTAAATTGTATAGCGGCTTCCGGTCTCAATACTTTATACTGGATGCTTAGTACTTAAATGAGAATTGCTGCTGCCATATTTCTGATCCTGTTTGCCCATTCTATTTTTGCACAGCAAAAACAGGTGAGTTTTGCTGCGATTGATGAACGGGTAAAATCAATTGAACCCGGCACACTTGCAGAACTTGCCTGCGCACTCACCAAAGACTACCAGACCGACCGCGAAAAACTACGCTCCATTTTTAGCTGGATAACAGAGCACATTGCCTACCGTGTTAGAAAGGCCCCCGGTAAAATAACCGTTAATAATTTTACAGGCCGTAAAGTAATGCTGGATTCTGCCCGCTGGCAGTCTGCCAATGATATGGTGGCCGACCAGGTATTGCAGTCAAGATCGGCTGTGTGTGACGGTTATGCCCGCCTCTTTAAAACACTGTGCGATTATGCGGGTTTGCGCAGTGCAATTATTACCGGTTTTGCCAAAGGCGGGTTGAGCCGTCAATTGAAATTTCATTGCAACCATACCTGGAATGCCATCTATCTCGACAGCGCCTGGCGCCTGCTGGATGTAACCTGGGCCAGCGGCTATATTTCATACGGCGGAGATGAATTTATTAAACGGTTTGATGAAACCTATTTTCTGCCGGCGCCGGAAGACTTTATCCAGGATCATTTTCCGGATGATTTGCGGTGGACGCTGATGGATAAACCCCTCATACCACGCGAGTTTAACAATGCTCCCTATAAAAGCCGGTCCTTCAGCAAATACAGGATCAATGCTTATACGCCGGGCAATGGCATTATTGAAGCGGCTATTGGAGATACGGTGCAGGTAATACTTGAAACTGGAGACCCGGTAGCTGATTATAAAATGGCTGCGGATACCCTGGTCACTTTCGACAGCAGCCAGCAAAAAATATTTGCCAGCGTTGCTTTTGTGGAACCCTGTGTGAGCGATAAGAACAAACAATTGCTGCGCTATGTATTTTGTGTAGAAGATGCAAACATACAATGGCTGCACATTGTCTACAACCACGATACCGTACTCCGTTACCGGCTACGTGTGAAAAAAGAAAAAGCAGTTCTTGCAGTGAATGAACTGAAAGAACCACTGCACGGCATTTTTCTGCCCTGATGCATAAATACAGCAGTCCGGCCTTGCCGCATCGCATTGGCAATGACAGTGCTGTCTAAATGCATTATCTTTATACTAAATACTATATTTACGATTAAATTAATTCCCATGTCACTCATTCCAAATAAGAAAAATAAGAAAGACAATCGCCCCGGTGGTGGAAACCCAACGGCCAAACCCGGCGCTCAAAACGCCAAAGGCAAAGCCAATACAAAAGGCGTTACCCGCAACACCAAGCAAACCGGCGGCTCACAAAGAGGTTCATAACGGTTGAAACCATCAATGCTGTTTTTTAAGCAGACCCTCGTTAAACAGCTTGTTAATAGATGTAATTTGCAACTGCATTTGAGATTTTCTGTTTAAATTAACCGGGCCGTTTTATACGGAAGGAATTTTTTTTCAGCAATCATTAAACCATTTGCATTATGCCAGACACAACAAATTCCCTGGGCGACAAAGCAAACGAATTGAAGCACCAGGCTTCAGCAAAACTGGACGAGTTAAAAGACGAAGCAGGCAAACTGGGCGATCAGTTAAAAGACAGCGCAGAAGAGGCCTGGGAAAAAGTAAAAGCAGTGGATGTAAAAACAGAGTTTAACCACCTGAAAGCCGAAACCGGCGACCTGGTGGAAGGACTGGCCGACAAAGCAAAAGGCTTGTGGAATAAAATAACCCACAGTGCCGATGATGCACCGGAAGCACCCAAAAAATAAAATTCCAAAAAGGATAGAGACAGACAGGTTGAAAAGCCTGTCTTTTTTTTGTGCGTCCGGGATTGGAGTTCTATGGTTTAGTAAACAAGGGCCTTTCGCGCAGCAACCCATACGTTTCCGCGTCGGCTATAATTATTTTCCAACACTTCTTTTACAGCCACCCGTTAATTGTAAATTGCAGGCATGATTGATTACTTATCCGGGCTAAACGAGCCGCAGCGGGAAGCCGTGTTGCACAAAGACGGGCCCATCATGATCATTGCAGGCGCGGGCAGCGGCAAAACAAAAGTATTGACCACGCGCATTGCCCACCTGATGGCTGAGCACAAAGTAGATGCGTTCAACATACTGGCGCTTACCTTTACCAATAAGGCCGCCAAAGAAATGAAAGAAAGGGTGGAGCGTACCCTGGGCAATACAGACGCACGCAACCTGTACATCGGCACTTTTCACAGTGTATTTGCAAGGATACTCCGCTCAGAAGCACACCGTATGGGCTACCCTAACAGCTTTACCATATACGATACCGATGATGCCAAAAGCGTGGTAAAATCGGTTGTAAATGAATTGAACCTGGACGACAAACATTATAAACCAGCCACGGTATACAACCGCATTTCCGGCGCTAAAAATGCATTGGTGGGCCCGGCAGAATATGCCAACGACTATTACCTGCAGCAGGAAGACCTGCGCAGCAACCGCCCGGCCATTGCGCAGATTTATGACGCCTATGCCAAGCGCTGTTTTAAAAACGGTGCCATGGATTTTGACGACCTGCTCATAAAAATGTATGAGCTCCTGAAAAATTTTCCGGAAGCCCTGAGCAAATACCAGCGCAAGTTCAGGTATATTCTGATTGATGAGTACCAGGATACCAACCCCGCACAGTATGAAATTATTAAACTGCTGGGTGCACAGCACGAAAACGTATGCGTGGTAGGCGATGATGCACAAAGTATTTACAGTTTCCGCGGTGCCACCATTCAGAACATCCTGCAGTTTCAGAAAGACTACGATGATGTGAAAGTGGTAAAGCTGGAGCAGAACTACCGGAGTACCCAAAACATCATCAATGTTGCCAATGAAATTATCAGCAACAACAAAGGCCAGATAGAAAAACACCTGTTTACTGAAAATGCGGAAGGTGAAAAGATAAAGATTGTGCGTACCATGACGGACAATGAAGAGGGAAAATTTGTAGCCGATACCATCCAGGAGCAAAAGCTGCGCAACCATTTCAACAATCGCGATTTTGCCATACTCTACCGAACCAATGCGCAAAGCCGGGCATTTGAAGAAAGCCTGCGCCGCATGGGCATTGCCTATACCATTTATGGCGGTATGAGTTTTTACCAGCGCAAAGAAATAAAAGATTATGTGGCCTATCTGCGTTTACTGGTAAACGAGAGAGATGAAGAAGCGTTAAAACGCATTATCAATATACCCGCACGCGGCATCGGTAAAACCTCGGTAGACAGGGCCATACTGGCTGCCAATGAAAACAATATTTCTTTTTGGGAGGTGCTTACCCGTGCCCGCGAATTTGGTTACAAGGCAGGAACACTGGAGTCAATAGACAATTTTGTGCTGATGATTAAAAGCTTTACCAGTATGCTGCAAACCAAAAACGCCTACGAAGTGGCGGTGCATGTGGGCAAGCAAACAGCGTTTGTAAAAGAACTTTTCAACGATAAAAGTACCGAAGGTGTGCAGCGGTACGAAAACATCCAGGAATTACTGAACTCTATTAAAGAATGGACCGAAAGCCCCGATACCGAAGAAGGCGAGGTAATGGACAAGAGCCTGGGCAGCTACCTGCAGCAGATTACATTGTTAACCGATGCAGACGAAAAAGACCCCAATGCAGATACCGTAAAATTAATGACCATTCATGCGGCAAAAGGGCTTGAGTTCAGCTGTGTGTTTGCAGCAGGCCTGGAAGAAATGCTTTTTCCCAATGCCATGAGCATTAACACCCGCGAAGAACTGGAAGAAGAACGCCGCCTGTTTTACGTGGTGATAACAAGGGCCAAAAGAAAACTGTGGATTACGTATGCCAATACCCGTTATAAATTTGGCAGCCTGGTACAAAATGAACCCAGCCGTTTCCTGGAAGAAATACCCGGGCAGTATACCGACCGTAGCTTTGCCGGCGGTGGCGCAAAAAACCAGTCTTCCGGTTTTGGATCTTCTGCGTACGAACGCATGAATGGTGGCGGTTTTGGCTCAAGCAACCCGGCTGCGTATGAAGCCGAAAGAAGGTATGGCGCAGCACCCGGTAAGAAAAAAGAAACCACACCGGCTTATATGGTGCCAAAGCCGCAAAATAAAACAATCGAACACAAACCTTCTGCAGACTTTGTGGCCAGCGATACAGCTGCTTTGAAAGAAGGCCAGAAAGTGGAGCACCAGAAATTTGGTTTTGGCGATGTTGTTAAAATGGAAGGCTCAGCACACAACCCCATTGCCACCGTAAAATTTGATTTGAACGGCGAGAAAAAAATCATGCTCAATTACGCGAAACTGCGTATTGTGGAATAAGAGAAGAAAGAAGGAAATTTTATTGCGCAAAGTCAGCCAGGAAAAGGGCGCATACCTGTATAAAGCAAAATCATTGTAGCAGCGATAGGTAAAACGCAGAGCAACTGGCTAACAGCTGTTTTTACAAAAGTATTTCTACCGAGCAGCCTTTGCCCGGACGTGCTTTCACCGAAAAAGATCCATTGTACGCTTCGGTAAGCCGTTGAATGCGGGAGAAGCCATAGCCAAATTTCAGGTTGGCCGCATCAAAGCCTACGCCATTGTCTTTAATGGATAATTTTATTTTATCTTTTACCGGCAGCATTTGTATTTGCGCTGTGCTTGCCTCAGAATGAGTGCGAATATTTTTTACCTGTAGCTGTACGATGCGGAACAGCAGCAGCTTTTTTTCTTTATCGGCCTTTTTTTCGATAATGGCATCTGCCCGCAGGTGAAATTTTATTTTGGTTCTTTTTTGGGCCGTCTGTAAAAACTCTTCAACGGCTGGTAATAAACCAAAAAACGGCAGGCTGGCCGGTGTTAGTTGTTTTGATACAGATCTTATTTTTTCGATGGACTGCCGGAGAAGTTTTTGTGCATTGTTGAGCCATTCTATCCGGCTGTAATTGTCTGCTTCGCGTTTAACCTGTTCAATCTGCAGGTTAATGGTGGCCAGTACCTGGTTGATGTTTTCGTTCAGCTGATCGCTGATTTCTTTGCGCTCCTCTTCTTCCGCCTTCATCATGGCCTTTGTCATCTCATGCTGTTGCCGTATTTTTTCGTCGGCCCCTTTTTTTTGCAGTTCCTTAATTTTTGTAAGATCCTGCATGGTGCCTACGATGCGGTAAGGCTTTCCTTTTTCATTTCTAACCACATATAGTTTTTCCAGCACCAGTTTGTAGTCGCCGTTCTTGCAGCGGAAAAGATATTCACCCCACCAGGCGTTTTCCTTGCCCCGCAATAATTGCTCAAGCCTTTCAATGGTTCTTTTTTTATCAGATGGATGGAGGTTATCGCGCCACCAGGTAAAATTATCTTTCATCTCTTCTTTGTTGTAGCCGAAGAGCCGCGAGATACCTTTGTTGTAATAGGTAAGACCTGTTTCCAGGTTGTAATCCCAGATACCTTCATTGGTAGTGAGCGATAACAATTTGTAACGTTGAAGTGATTCCTCAAACATTGCTGCTGTATCACTGGCCGTTAGACGGGTGGATTCCAAAAAAGTTTTCATTGCGTTTTCCCGAAGGGGTGTAAAAGTTAAGGCTAAGATAGTACGTATTAAATGGGAATCATATTTTTTCTGCGCTTTATATATTCTCAGGAAAAGCCGGCGCTTCTCACTTCGGTTTTTGATTTGCTTTATATTTATAGTATGAAATACGTACTACTGGGCTTTGTTCTTTCGGGTGCAATTTGTATGCAGGGGCAAAATCTTGATTTGTATCATATCAAAAAAGACAGCAGCGGTTTTGAGTTAACGGCAAGGGGCGCATCACTGCTGGCTTCCCTGCCAATGAAATGCATGGTGCAGCAATATCCCAATAAAACAGGTCATGCCGTAGAAAGCGACAGCGACCAGCTGAACAGCTCGCCGCAAAAACTACACCCGGTTTTTTATGGTTGTTTCGACTGGCATTCCTCTGTGCATGGCCACTGGATGCTGGTTAAATTGTTAAAACAGTTTCCGCAATTGCCCGAGTCGGCCACTATCCGCGCCAATTTTAATAAGAGTTTTACAGAGGCAAACATAGCAACAGAAGTCAACTATTTCAACAGCCCCCTTGCAAAAGTCTGGGAACGCACGTATGGTTGGGCATGGCTGTTGAAGCTGGATGAAGAACTGTATACCTGGAAGGATGCGGATGCCCAACGCTGGCATGAAGTGCTACAGCCGCTTACACAAAGAATCATTTCATTGTGGGCAGGCTTTTTACCGAGGCAAACTTATCCCAACCGCACCGGTACACATCCCAATACGGCATTCGGGCTGGTGCTGGCGCTGGAGTATGCGCAAAGCCTCCAAAACAGCGGGTTCGAAAAAATGATTGTTGAATCTGCGAAGCGCATTTATGGGAATGATAAAAATGCAGCTTCACAGTGGGAGCCCGATGGCAGCGATTTTTTATCCCCCAGTCTTGAAGAGGCAGACCTGATGAGAAGAATCTTGCCGGTAAAAGAATTCAGAAGCTGGTTCAGTAATTATATTCCCTTGCAGGGTTTAAAGCACCTTACGCAATTGCCCATCGTTTCAGATCGCAGTGATTTACAAATTGTACACCTGGACGGGCTTTGCTTTAGCCGCAGCTGGTGTATGCGCAGTATTGCAGCGGCATTGCCTGCAAACGACCCAAGAAAAAAACTTTTACAAAAAGCGGCCATCGCACATTTACAAACCGCTTTGCCCAATGTGGTAAGTGGTAACTATGGTGGCGAACACTGGCTCGCAAGTTTTGCAGTATTAGCACTTATTAAATAAAAAAGGCTTGTGGGTATTTTTTAAGAAGTGAATAAATCAATTCGCAATAGCATTGCCGTATTTAAAAATAATGCTAACTTATAGTGTCATTTTTTTGTCCGGCACCTTATGCCAAAGCCAGTGCTTACCGCACCAGGTTCCCTGCCTGCAACCTTCATGTTATTTTTTAACCAATCTAAATGCTTATTTATGAAAAAAAAGCTACTTAGCACCTTGTGTGCATGCATGGCAGTAGTGCTTTGTGTGCAGGTTCAGGCCCAGGTAAAGGGAGATCCCGATGTAAAAGTCAGCCCGCAACCTGCAGCCATTCAAAAATCTTCTTCCGCACTCAGCCCCGCCCTGCAAAGATTGTATGATAACACAATATCCAGGAAAGCGCCTGCCGAAGAAAAAGCCATTATCCCCAATAATTCGCTCGATAAATACCTGCAGCTAAAACCGGGGGGTGTGGTAGTAGACATCACCGTAAAAGAGAATATGACGGCTACAAAAGCCGCATTGCAGCAGGCCGGGCTGAGGATTACCGGTGTATATGGCCGCGTTGTTTCCGGTATCCTACCCATAGATGCTTTGCCAAAACTATCGGCCATCAGCAGTATACAATTTGCAAGGCCCGCGTATAAACCCAGGCACCAGTCAAAAACCGGCTCTGCAATAACGCAGCAATGCTATACAAATTTGTACGCCAAGCCGGTGCCGGTGATCAGCCAGGGTGATACCGCCCAGCGGTCTTACCTGGCCAGGAAAAAATACAATGTGAACGGCAAGGGTGTAAAAGTGGGCATTCTTTCAGACAGCTATGACAATCTTGGAACAGCCGCCGCCGGCGTAACGGGTGGTGAGTTGCCCGGACCCGGTAACCCATTCAATTTTAAAAAACCGGTAGACGTACTAGAAGATCTGGATGATGGTACCGGAACCGATGAAGGCAGGGCCATGACAGAAATTGTACACGATGTGGCACCTGGCGCAGACCTGGCCTTTCATACCGCATTTATGGGTGAGGCCGATTTTGCCCAGGGTATACAAGACCTGGCAAACAAAGGATGCCGGGTAATTGCAGATGATGTAGCTTATTTTGATGAACCCTTTTTCCAGGATGGTATTGTGGCCCAATCAGTAGATGCTGTAAAGAAAAAAGGCGTTACGTATTTTTCTTCTGCGGGCAATGAGTTCAACAGTTCTTATGAAAGCGATTACCGCGCCTCAACCATAGAAGCACTGGGCCCCGGTTTTGGTACGGCACATAATTTTAGTGCACCGGGCACCACGCCCCGTTTTTTTCAACCACTGTATATTCCTTCCGGCGGATCATTGCTGTTATCGTTGCAATGGGATCAGCCTTTTTTCTCCGCAGGTGGCGCTGGTGCGGAATCTGATTTTGATGTGTACCTGCTGGATGTTTATGGAAACATTGTTGCCGGAAGCGCCTCCAACAATATACAGAGCGGAGACCCCGTGGAAATTTTTGGCTACGATAACAATACCTCCAACTATACCTTCTTCCTGGTAATTATGAAATATGCCGGTCCCAATCCAACCCGGTTAAAATACATTTTGTACAACGATGCGCAATTTTATTTAACCACCAATCCCATACCCGGCATTCTTGCGCCTACCGTGGTGGGGCATGCAAAAGCGGAAGGAGCCATTGCTACCGGTGCCGCATTTTACCTTAACACACCTGCTTACAAAGTTGATACACCCAAAGTGGAATGGTATTCATCTTTGGGAGGAGTGGCCAATTACTTCGACCTGGCCGGCAACCGCACCGCACCCGTAATGAGAAGAAAACCAGAACTCACAGCACCCGATGGTGGCAATACTTCTTTCTTTGACCCCTATGGTGGCGGCGATATTACGCAGGACGCGGATACCTATCCCAATTTTTTTGGAACCTCGGCTGCCGCCCCACATGCAGCAGGCGTTGCGGCATTGATGATTGAAGCAGAAAAATTAAACAACCTTACACCGGGGCAGATAAAAGGTGTGATGATGGCCAATACGGTAGACATGGACAATATTTATACGCCCGGTTTCGACAAAGGCTTCGACTTTAACACCGGCACCGGTTTGATAAAAGCAGACGCGGCCGTGGCCGATGTAAAGTTTCCAAATTTGTACATCAGGGATCTTAACCTGAAAGCCATTTGTTCTGAAAGCCCTACGGCCACCCGCAACTGGAAAATCATCAACCCCAATCCTTTTGAGGTAACCGCACAATGGTTTTTACTGGGCACCAACCAGCACGGCAGTATTACGGCGCAGCCAGGAGAAACCGTGTTCTCTACCAATACCTTGCTGGCGGGTAATTATCAGTTACCCAATATCGTTATAATGAGTTGGGAGGATAATTTTGGCTTTACGCGAATTGACATTGAAAACAGTATCAAAAATCAATGCAGTGCATCCACCGCCAGGGTAGGCGACGAAACAGACGCCGCAGATGCCACACTGCCAAAACCAATGATAGCCGAAGTTTATCCAAACCCTGCTACCAGCACATTCAGGGTTTATCTTGCATTGGCAGAACAACAGGAAATCAGCCTGCAATTGTATAGCATAGACGGCAGAAAACTGATGGAAAAACGCATCAGCCAGGCCAAAGGCATCGTACCAATAGACGCTACGGCATACAAAGCAGGCGTATACTTATTAAATATAAAACAAGGATCGTTTAACAAGACAATCAAACTAATAAAACAATAACCTGAAAAATAAATCTTTACAGATTAAAGGCGATCGTTCAGATCGCCTTTAACTTTTTAAACCATTTTAAGTTAATGACGAATGGCCGAAAAGGACTGTTTTTTAGTAACTTTAGTTTACTTACGAAACATATGAAATACAGGATTTTTTCAGTTGTCCTGCTTTTGCTGGTGATGGTTGCTGCCGCTGTATCTTGCTTTAATAACAAGACGAGTAGTGATGGCCATGCTTTGCCAAACGTAGTCAGTTATAATTTTCAGATCCGCCCGGTGCTTTCCGACAAATGTTTTAAATGCCATGGTCCCGATGCCAACAAACGGGAAGCCGGACTAAGGCTCGATATTGCCGACAGTGCTTACGCCCCGCTAAAAGAAACCAAAGGCAGCTTTGCCATCGTTCCGGGCAATCCCGAAGCTTCCGAACTCTATAAAAGGGTTTCATCAGAAGACACTTCATTTATGATGCCGCCCATTGATGCACACCTGGGCGTACTCAGCAAATACGAAATCGCTCTTTTTGAAAAATGGATCAAACAGGGCGCCCGCTATGAAACGCATTGGGCGTTTACTGCTCCCAAAAAATCACCCGTTCCGGAAGTGAACAACAAAGCCTGGCCCAAAAATGAAATTGATTATTTTGTTTTGAGCAGGATGGAACAATTGAACCTGGCACCCAATGAGGAAGCCGATAAAGAAAGATTGCTAAAAAGGGTTTCTTTTGATATCACCGGTCTGCCCCCTTCGCTGGAGCTGATGGACAAATTTATGGCCGACAACAGTGCCGGCGCTTATGAAAAAATAGTAGATCAGCTTTTGCAAATGCCGCAGTACGGCGAAAAAATGGCCGTACACTGGATGGATGTGGCCAGGTATGCCGACAGCTATGGCTACCAGGATGACAATATAAGAACACAATGGCCCTGGCGCGACTGGGTGATACATGCATTTAATACCAACCTTGCTTACGATAAATTTATTACCTGGCAAGTGGCGGGCGATATGCAGCCCAATGCCAGCAATGAACAAATACTGGCAACAGGATTTTTTCGAAACCACAAATACACGGAAGAAGGCGGTGTAATACCCGAAGAATACCGCATCGAATATTTATTAGACAAAACAAAAACATTTGGTAAAGGCATACTGGGTGTTACTATTGAATGTGCCCAGTGCCATGATCACAAATATGATCCCTTCTCCCAGAAAGATTATTACCGGATGCTGGCTTTTTTCAACAACACAAAAGAAGCCGGCTTTGAGGGCGATGTAAGTGTCTCCAAACCGGCCAAAGCACCCATACTGAAGCTAAGCGACCACGATGTAAGAACGGCGCTTTCTTTCATTAACAAAACGGATACCGATACTTTAACTGTTTCTGTAATGGGCGAGCGGGATACCCTTCGAAAAACGTATGTGCTTAACCGTGGGGTTTACAGCGCACCCGGAGATGAGGTGCAGCCGGCGGCCATTAATGCCGTGATGAAATTTGATACCACCCGCTTTACCAGGAACCGCGCAGGCCTTGCTGCCTGGACGGTGGATAAAAACAACCCTTTACCGGCGCGGGTTTTTGTGAACCAGCTATGGCAGGAAATTTTTGGCAGGGGTATTATTAAGACCACCGGCGATTTTGGTATGCAGGGAGAATTGCCATCGCACCCGGCATTACTAGACTGGCTGGCGGTTGATTTTATGGAGAATGGCTGGAACATCAAGCGGCTGATAAAGCAAATTGTAATGTCGGCCACCTACCGGCAATCGGCAAAAACAACTGAAGAAAAGTTAAAAAAGGATCCTGAGAATATTTATTTTTCCAGGGGAACAAGGCTGCGCCTGCCAGCAGAGTTTTTGCGCGACATGGTTTTGGCAAGCAGCGGCTTGCTGGTAAAAACCATTGGCGGGCCCAGCGTAAAACCTTATCAGCCCAAAGGCCTGTGGGAGTCTGCCACTTCGGGCCGCGGTGTATTGGCCACCTACAAGCAGGATCATGGAGACGCGTTGTACCGGAGGGGATTGTATACATTTATAAAATTAACCGTGCCCCCGCCTTCTATGGGTTTGTTTGATGCCAGCAACCGCGACCAGTGCGAAGTGCGCCGGTTAAAAACAAATACGCCGCTGCAGGCGCTGATGATGCTGAACGACCCCACTGTGCTGGAAGCCTCCCGCGTATTGGCGCAGCAACTGGATACGGAGCAAACGAACGCCGATCAAAAAATAGCAAAAGCCTTCCGGCTGATTGTTTGCCGCACGGCTACCGCAAAAGAGCTGGCCATTTTGCAGGATTATTACAAAGAACAGGTTGAACAATTCTCACAAAAAAAATTAAATGCCGCCGCCACCATTAAAACAGGTGAATACAAAATGCCGGAGAAACCCGATGTAAACAATATGGCGGCACTGATGAAAACAATAGAAGCAATTTATAACCTGGAAGAGAGCATTACTAAAACCTAGTATGATGGAAAAAGAAATTCTGGAAAACGGGCTGAACATGAACCGCCGGCGTTTTCTCTCCCGGTTAAGCCTGGGTGTTGGAAGCGTAGCGCTGGGCTCACTGATGATACCGGATTTGTTTGGCGGCGGCGATGAAAAGGCGCTAATGGCCGGCCTGCCCCATTTTGCACCCAAGGCAAAGCGCATTATCTATCTTTTCCAGAATGGCGCCCCTTCTCAGTTGGATTTGTTTGACTACAAACCAAAATTGCAGGAAATGTTTGGTCAGGATCTTCCGGATTCAATACGCAAAGGCCAGCGCCTGACGGGGATGACGGCCGATCAGAAAAAATTTCCGCTGGCAGGCACCAAATTTCAGTTTAACCAATACGGACAACACCGCGCATGGATAAGCGAGCTATTGCCCTATACCGCAAGGGCTGCGGATGATATTTGTTTTATCAACAGCATGTATACCGAAGCCATCAATCACGATCCGGCGCTTACTTTTTTTCAAACCGGCGCACAGGTGGGCAACCGCCCCAGCATGGGCTCGTGGATGAGCTATGGTTTGGGCAGCGAGAACAAAAACCTGCCCGCATTTTGTGTGTTGTTGTCTAAAGGAAAAGGCAATGGCCAGGGCGTGTATTCAAAATTGTGGAGCAATGGTTTCCTGGATTCAGTACACCAGGGCGTGCAATTTAGCAGTGGCGAAAACCCGGTCTTGTATTTAAATGATCCGGAAAGCGTAAGCAAGGCAGACAGGCGGCTGATGCTGGATAAAATTGCCGCATTGAACCAGCAGTCCTATGATGCGTTTGGCGATCCGGAAATCAATTCAAAAGTAAAGCAGTACGAACTGGCTTTCCGCATGCAAACGGCCGTACCCGAGGTAACCGATTTATCAAAAGAACCTGAATCGATCATTAAATTATACGGTCCTGAATGCATGGTGCCCGGCACTTTTGCCGCTAATTGTTTGCTGGCCCGCAAGCTTTCGGAAAATGGTGTACGCTTTGTGCAGTTATACCACCAGGGTTGGGACAGCCATGGCAACCTGCCCAATGAAATTAAAGGACAATGCAAAGATGCCGACCAGGCTTCGGCTGCACTGATTACCGATCTTAAACAAAGGGGATTGCTGGATGAAACACTGGTGATTTGGGGGGGCGAATTTGGCCGCACCAATTATTGCCAGGGCACATTAACGAAAGACAATTATGGAAGGGACCACCATCCGCGTTGCTTTACCATCTGGATGGCAGGTGGTGGTGTAAAGCCCGGCGTTTACGGACAAACCGACGAGTTTGGATACAATATTGTAAAAGACCCCGTGCACGTACACGATTTTCATGCCACTGTTTTGCATTTGATGGGTATTAACCACGAGCAACTGACCTTCAAAAACCAGGGCCGCCGTTACCGCTTAACCGATGTGGAAGGCAATGTGATCAAAGGATTAATGAGTTGAGAAATGTCTCTGGTTTGTTTAACATAGTGAGAGAATGTGGAAATATGGAAATGTGCTCAATGTGAAAATGCCGCAGCGCCAAAAATGTTTCATAGGAACGCCTGGTGCCTGTTGACATGAACATGATGTTGTTAGCATAAAAAGCAGTGAGATAAAGCCGCCGCCTGGAGCTGAATAAAGATAATGCGATGAACGTAATGCGACGCAACGATGCTGCCCAATGAACAAATGCCGGTATTCAAATAAGAGAAACAGACTTCATCACACCAGAAATTAAGCATATCAATGAACCGTAAAAATTTCATCCAACAGTCATCCATAGCCGCAGCGGGGCTTTTATTATCGCCATCCTTTTCATTTGGAAAAAACGATGAAGTGGTGCTGGGCAATGGCAACAAGCGCTACCGGCTGGATACCAAATGGGGAGAACTGGATGCCGCAAAATACCCGGTAAAAGATTGTCATGAAATGGTGCAGGACAGCAAGGGCCGTATTTTACTGCTGACCAACGAAACAAAAAACAACGTTATCATTTACGATAAAAAAGGCAAGCTGATTGAGACCTGGGGCACCACTTATCCGGGTGCACATGGTTTAACCCTTTTTAATGAAAACGGTGCAGAAGTATTGTTTATCTGCGATAACAACCGCCACCAGGTGATAAAAACGACCATCGCCGGAAAAGAACTGATGGTGCTGGACTGGCCCAAAGAAACCGGCATGTATACCAAAGCCGATGAATACATACCAACGGAAACCGCTATTGCGGCAAACGGTGATATCTATGTGGCCGATGGCTATGGCAAGGATTTTATTATACAATACAATTACAAGGGAGAGTACATCAGGCATTTTGGCGGCCGGGGCGATAAGGACGAAAATTTACTGAATGCACATGGCGTTTGCATCGATTACCGCCACAAAAAAAATCCCACGCTGATCATCACTTCGCGCCAGCAAAATTGTTTTAAACGCTATACCATGGAAGGCAAATACATTGAAACCATTGCCTTGCCGGGCGCCTGGGTTTGCCGCCCTGTTATTAAAGGAGATTACCTGTATGCAGCCGTATTGCAAAGCAAAAATGCGGAATGGAAACAATCTGGTTTTGTGACGATACTTGATAAACACAATAAAGTGGTTTCAAACCTGGCAGGAACAGCACCTGTTTACAGCAAAGGTGTTCCGGAAGAAATGTACCAGACAGAAAAAGTATTTCAGTACCCGCACGATGTGTGTGTAGACGACGAGGAAAATATATATGTTGCCCAATGGAATTCGGGCCATGTATATCCCTACAAACTGCAACCCGTAAGTTAATTGCCGGTAAAAGCCATTTGTATTGATTACAGTAGTACATTAACATAACAGAAGCTAAAAGATACAATAGCCGGGAATAAGATACTTGTCCGCCATTTGAAAAGATAAAACTGTACTGACTGCATGCAACGCTGGAAAAACATCCTCTTTAATACTATTTTATGCCTCAACTGCCTGTTGGTATTTTTTGTACTGGCCGGCGATAAAATACGCGTGCCTGCCTGGCTGCAAGTGGCCGGCCGCATGCATCCCCTGGTATTGCACTTCCCGATTGTTTTACTGATTTTGTATATTTTCTGGAGTGTTTTTTTGCAGACAAAATCAAAAGCAGGCCTTGCCGATACTGAAGATGAGATGGGCAACTGGTTGCTGCTGACTGCCGCATTTACCGCAGCCGTTACCGCATTGATGGGTTTTTTGTTATCAAAAGAGGAGGGCTATAACCCGCAGGCATTGTGGTGGCACAAATGGGGAGGAGTGGCCGTTTCATTGTTTTCGTTTGGCTGGTATGCCGGCCGCAATACTTTTTATAAACGCAAATACCTGCCACAGCTGGCGGCGGTAATTTCTTTTATACTGATTGTATTTACCGGCCACGAAGGATCCAATATTACACATGGCGAAAACTATTTGCTGGCGCCGGTAACACCGGAAAAAACAAAGCCGAAAGTATCATTGGATTCTGCTGCAGTTTTTGCCGACATGGTAAAGCCCATACTGGAAACAAAATGCATGAGCTGCCACAATAGTAAGAAAGCAAAGGGCGAACTGGTGATGGAAACAGAAGCACAATTGCTAAAAGGCGGCAAGCACGGTGCACTGTGGGCAGAAGGACACCCGGAATTGAGCTTGTTGCTGGAGCGCATTCATTTGCCGGAGACGCAAAAGAAACACATGCCGCCATTGGGCAAACCGCAACTGGAAGAAGAAGAAGCCGCCGTTTTGTTTCAGTGGATAAAAGCAGGGGCCAGCTTCAAACAAAAAGTAAATGAGCTGCCGCCAACAGACAGTTTGCGGTTGCTGGCCAATACACTGTTTGGAAGATCAACAGAAGAAGTATATGATTTTTCTGCCGCCAGCGAGAAGGAAATTGAGAAGCTGAACAATACCAACCGGCTCATTCATCCGCTTGCGCTGGAATCACCCGCACTGGCCGTTAATTTTTACAACCGGCAGAATTATACCACGGCCGCGTTGAAAGAACTGCAAACATTAAAGACACAAATTGTTTCGCTTGACTTGGCATACATGCCGTTGAAAGAAGAAGACATTAATACAATTGTACAGTTTACAAATCTCAGGAAATTGAATTTAAATTTTAGCACGGTACCGGGCAAAAGCCTTACCGTCCTGGGTAAGCTGCCTTTCTTAAACCATTTGTCTTTATCGGGCACAGCGGTAACGGCAAAAGACATTGAACCACTAACGGACATGCCTAAACTGGGTACGGTATATTTGTGGAATGCGCCCATTGCTGCAAAAGACGCGGATGCCCTTAGAAAGAGGAACACTAAAATTCAGTTTGAAACTGGTTTTATGAATGATACCCTGGTGCTTAAGCTCAATCCGCCGGTGCTGGAAACGGAAGAACGCATCGTAAACGGTGCGCCATTGATACTGCACCTTAAACACTATATAAAAGGCGTTACCATCCGGTATACCACAGATGGCAGCCTGCCCGACAGTATGCATGCGGCCATTTACAAAGGCGATATTGCGCTTGACAAGGCCGGCGTGTTTAAAGCACGTGCATTTAAGCCAGGCTGGACAGGAAGTGATTCTATTATGGCCACTTTTTATAAAAATACTTTTCATGCAGATTCAATCAGGGCTATCGCTGCACTGGATTCTGTGTACAAGGGCGGCAATGCAGGCGCTAAAGTATTAATAGACGGAGATAAAGGTGACGGCAACCTGAGAAGCGGCAAGTGGCTGGGCTTTCGCCGCAATAAAATGGAAATGGTTTTGCATTATACAGCACCGGTAACCATTTCTTCGGTTTCGCTTAGCAGTTATGTAGATATCGGGTCTTACATTATGCCCCCCGTTTTTGTGGAAGTATGGGGCGGCAGCTCAGAAAAAAACATGGTGCGTCTTTCGCGCAGCACCCCCCAGCAACCCGATAGTGTGCGTCCTTCCTACATGCGGAGCTTCGATTGTAATTTTAAACCCACCCGCATCAGTTTCATAAAAGTAATTGTGGTGCCGGTAGACAAACTTCCCCAATGGCACCCGGCCAAAGGACAGAAAGGCTGGTTTTTTACGGACGAGGTTTTTGTGAATTAAATGCCTCACGCTTATTTGCTTATAAATGCCCGACGTTTTTTATTCAAAAAATGAACAGAATTTATTTAAAATGAACTTTTGTTCATTTATCTTCGCCCCGTGAAACCCCGGGATGAAACTAAAATACAGCAGATTTTTGCCGCTACATTGCAACTGGTGGTGCTGCGCGGGGTTGCCGGTATTACCATGCGCCAGATTGCCAAAGAAGCAAAAATGGCCACGGGTACCCTCTATATTTATTTTAAAGACAAGGACAAATTAATAAACGATCTTTATTACAGCTGCCGCGCCTCATCGGTAAGCGCCTATTTTAAGGGATACAATCCATCCATACCTTACAAAGAAGGGTTTACAATTATCTGGAACAATATTTTAAACCATCGCCTGGAAAATTTTGATGAAGCAGTGTTTATGGAGCAATGTTACCATTCTCCGTTTATGTCCGAATCTACCAAAGAAATGAACCAACAGTTGCTGCAGCCATTGTACAAACTGATTGAAAGGGGTAAGGAAGAAAAATTACTAAAAAACCTCGATACGATCTTGCTGTTAATTTCTATGATGGGAAGCATTACCGGTTTAATCAAATACATCAACTATCATAAAAAGAAAATAACGGATGATATGATCGGCAACGCCTTTCTCATTTGCTGGGATGGATTGAAAACTTGATTTTTTTTGCCGTCGGGGTGAACATATGTTCATTTAATACAGGGTGTCTGTTCCTTTTAATGGAACAAAAATTTTTGAATAAAAATTATTTTATGGCAACGGTAATTGTGATAACGGATTTTTCTCAGTCGGCACAAAACGCATTGCAATATGCATGCGCTTTTAGTGCAGCCAGCAGCAAAGTGGAACTATTGCTGGTAAACATCAGTGCTGTGCCTGCTTCTTATTCGGGCGATGGTGTTTCCATGGCGGCCATCAACGATGCGCTGGCCGACAGGATTGATAAAATGAAAGAGGAAGTTGAAAAGGCCGCTGCCATCTTTCCGGCAGACAGAATAAAATACCAGGCTTTAATTGGCGGTTTTATTAAAACCCTGAAAGAACTGGTTGATGAAGAACAGGCAGTATTGATCATCATGGGTACGCCTGCTGCTTATGGAGAAATCTTTGCCTGGGATACGGATACGCTCAGGGCCTTAACGGAATTGCCCATTCCCGTATTGGCGATACCCAAAGACGTTTTGTACAAACCCATTCAGCAAATTTCCTTTGCTTCCATACCCGGGCACCTGCACAGTGCTTCACCCATAGCGTCCATTAAAAAATTTGTGAAATATACCGGTGCAAAACTACATGTGGTTACTGTAGCAGTACCCGGGCAGGATGCACAAAATGAAATGGAAGCAGAGAACGCACTGCGCAAACAACTGGAAGAATTGGATCCGGTTTATCATACAATCAATGATCTGCATATTGTACAGGCCATTGGTCATTTTGTGGAAGAACAACATATTGACCTGCTGGTTGTACGGCCACGCAAACATGGTATCTGGTACAACTTGTTTCACAAAAGTTATACAAAAGAACTGGCCAGGCTGAACCTGATACCTGTGATGGCCCTGCACAATGAATGGAATGTTGATTGACAACAGCTATGCGCACTGGCATTGATACGGCCGGTCCGAAATTATAAAAGCGATACAATACAATAAAAAATATGAAGCATTACAAACTAACACGAACCATTCAGATCTTTTTGCTGCTGCTGGTTAGCAGCCATTCTTTGCTGGCACAGGATTTTCCGGTGGCCAGGGATCTTGCACTGAAAGATGCGATAGACCTGGTTATTCAAAATAGTAAACAACTAAAAGGCAACAAGGCCAGGATTGACGAAGCCACTGCGGCAGTTCGCGAAGCAAAAGACCAGCGCCTGCCCGATTTTAAGATCAGCGGGTCTTACCTGCGGCTCAACAATCCAAATATAAGCCTGAAGACAAAATCGGGTAGCAGTGCGCCAGCAGATTCAAACCAAATAAAAGTTTCCTCTGCCATATATGGTATTGCCAATATCAGTTACCCGCTGTATTCCGGAGGCCGTATTCAATATGGGATTGAATCTGCCAAATACCTGGAGCAGGCGGCCAAACTGGATGCAGACAATAACAGGGGCGCTGTTATTTTAAATACAATAGACGCTTATGTGAATTTATATAAAGCACATGCCGCAGCGGAACTGGTAAAAGAAAACCTGGAGCAATCAAAAAAAAGAGACACGGATTTTGTAAACCTGGAGAAGAATGGTCTGCTGGCCAGAAATGATCTTCTGAAAGTGCAGCTGCAAACTTCTAATATAGAGTTGTCTTTATTTGAGGCCATCAGCAACTGGAAGCTGGCAAACATAAACATGGATTTGATGCTGGGTTTACCAGAAAATACACTGATTGTACAGGACAGTACAAGTATTTTATCGCCGGCACCTATTATGACCATTGAGCAATATGAAAAACAGGCCATGGACAACCGTAAAGATATGAAGGCACTTGCATTGCGGCAGAAAGCAGCTGGTACCGGTATAAAAATTGCAAAGGCCGATTATTATCCGGGTATTGCATTGAGCGGTGGTTATATAGCAGCCGACGTGCCAGGACTACTGAGCGTAACCAATGCCGTAAACATTGGAGTGGGGGTACAATACAGTTTGTCTTCTCTCTGGAAAACAAAAGCAAAAGTGGAGCAGGCAAAAGCAAGGGAACAGCAATTGCTGGCAGAAGAAGACGCATTGAACGACAATATGCGCTATCAGATCAACGAAGCCTACCAAAGCTATCTCATTGGCCAGAAAAAAATTGAGGTGTACGAAAAAGCAATTGACCAGGCTACGGAGAATTATAAAATCACAAAAAACAAATACAACAACAGCCTGGTTACCACTACAGAATTACTGGATGCCGATGTGGCGCAACTGCAGGCCAAACTAAACCACGCGTTTGCCAAAGCAGATGCGGTAGTAGCTTACAATAAATTATTACAGTCGGCCGGACTTTTATTAGCGAACAAATAAATTACGCAACCTAACTTAACATTAAACGCATAAATATTATATATGGAACCGAACAGCAACGAAACAAAAGCACCAAAACAAGCTGCCCCCAAAAAAACCAACAAGACGTTTATCATTATATTGATTTTACTGGTGGTTGTGGGCGGATGGTTTGGCACCAGCAAATACATACATGCACAGCACCACGAAGAAACAGACGATGCACAGGTGGAAGCCAACATCAGCCCGGTCATTCCGCGCATATCCGGCTACGTTACACAAGTACATGTAAAAGACAACCAAAAAGTAAAGAAAGGAGATACGCTGCTGGTGCTGGATGACCGCGATCTTAGGATAAAGCTGGCCCAGGCGGAAGCGGCCCTGGCCACCGCAGAAAGCAATCTGGGTGCTGCCAAATCTTCTGCCCTGGCTGCCAACGCCAATATCGCTTCATCGCAGGCGGGTGTTTCAACCATTGATGCGCAGATAGAGACAGCAAAAGTAACTGTAAGGCGCACCACGCAGGATTACGACCGGTATGCCAACCTGATAAAAGATCATTCAATAACACAACAGCAGTTTGAACAGCAACAGGCAGCCAAAGAAACGGCAGAAAAACAATTGCAGGTTTTGGTGCAGCAAAAAAACCAGGCATCAAGACAAACCAGCGCCGTGGCATCTCAAAGCAATGCAACCGCTTCGCAGATTGGCATTGCCAATGCAACTATAAAACAAAGACAGGTAGATGTAGAAGATGCAAAGCTGACCCTATCTTATACGGTTGTTACGGCGCCGGAAGACGGACTGGTTTCTAAAGTAAATGTGCAGGAAGGACAGTTTGTTACAACGGGTCAGGCATTGTTTAGCGTGGTATTGAACCAGGACATCTGGGTAGTGGCCAATTTTAAAGAAACACAGTTCGATAAAATGAAGATAGGCCAGAAGGTAATTGTACATGCGGATGCTTTTCCAGGTAAAGAATTTGAAGCAACGGTTGCTTCGTTTGGTGCGGCTACCGGTGCAAGATTTGCCTTATTGCCTCCCGACAACTCCAGCGGCAACTTTGTAAAAGTGGTGCAGCGGCTTCCCGTAAAAATTGAATTCAAACAACCGGCTGATGCGCTCATAAAACAACTGATAGCCGGCATGAATGTTACTGTGGATGTGCATTTGGATTGAGGACCGAAAGACAAATTTGGGAACACGGATTACAACGAGTGAATGGCTGCGGGATGTAAATTTCTGAGAGGGGCGTTTTAACGGTGGGTATTTGTAATGCTTTCTTATCCGTGTGCTATTACTAAAAGATTATTTATGAAACAACAGGATTCATTGGTAATGTATGGTGCGGCAAGGGTGATCATTACCCTCACCGCCATCATGTGTGCCCTGCTTGAAATAGTGGATACCACCATTGTAAATGTGGCATTAAATGAGATGAAGGGCAATCTTGGCGCCAGCACATCCGAAGTAGGATGGGTAGTGACGGCTTACGCCATCGGTAATGTTATTATCATACCCATGACCAGCTGGCTATCGCAGCAATTTGGCAGGCGTAATTATTTTGCGGCTTCAATTATGCTGTTTACGCTTTGTTCATTTTTGTGCGGCAATGCCAATGGCATCTGGGAACTGGTTGTATTCAGGTTTATACAGGGTGCTGGCGGCGGGGCGCTGCTGGTAACTTCTCAAACCATTATCACCGAAAGTTATCCGCCCGAAAAACGTGGTATGGCCCAGGCTATTTATGGATTGGGTGTAATCATTGGTCCTACACTGGGGCCGCCGTTGGGTGGTTATATTGTTGACCATAGCTCCTGGCCCAATATTTTTTACATCAACATTCCCATTGGCATCATTGCCACTTTGCTAACGCTGGCGTATGTACGTAGTCCAAAATATGGAGAAAAAAGTGCTGCAAAAGATGTAGACTGGCTGGGTATAGGGCTGCTGATATTGTGTGTAGGCTCTTTACAATATGTTCTTGAAAAAGGCCAGGACGATGACTGGTTCAGCGATCCAATTATTATATCACTATCTGTATCAGCATTTTTAGGATTTTTCTTTTTCATCTGGCGGGAGTTGACTTACCGCAACCCGATTGTAGATCTGCGGGTATTAAAAAATGGCAACCTGCGGGTAGGCACTTTATTGTCTTTTATTATGGGCTTTGGTTTATACAGCTCAACATTTGTTATACCACTATACACACAATCTACGCTTGGCTGGACGGCGCAACAGGCCGGTATGCTAATGATACCTGCCGCCATCACAACAGCCATTATGATGCCTTTTATTGGACAGATGTTGCAAAAAGGTGTCCCCAAACAATACCTGATTGCGTTGGGTATGTTTTTGTTTTTTGTATATTCTTTCTGGGGCTATAAAATATTAACACCCGATACAGGTTCGCCCGATTTTTTCTGGATGCTGATTGCACGGGGCATAGGAATGGGTATGTTGTTTATACCCATTACAACACTTTCTTTATCTACATTAAAAGGCCAGCAGATTGGACAAGGGGCTGCATTTACCGGTATGATGCGGCAACTGGGCGGTTCATTTGGGATAGCCCTGGTTACAACTTTTATGTCCAGGCAAAATATGGTACATCGCAGTGCGCTTGTAAGTAAGTTGGATATTTACAACCCTGCTGTAACAAACCATGTAAATGCGGTACAGCAGGGGTTTATGCAAAAAGGAATGCCGGTTAATACTGCTTTGCAAAGCAGTTACCAGGCGCTCGACTATGCCATTGGCAAACAGGCCGCTGTACTATCATATATGGATGTGTTTTTATACCTCGGTATCATGTTCCTGGTTTGCGTACCCTTTGTGTTGTTTGTGAGAGGCGGGCAATCCAAAAAAGTTGATCTCGGTGAGGCGATGCATTAATAAAAATTTACGGTTGGCAAAAAAGTAGAGCAATTGCTTTGTGTTTTTTATTCAGACAACAGGAAAAATAAAAGCAACAAAAAATAATATATAAGAATCGGCGAATTATTTTCGGCAGCTATTTATTTTTAAAGCGGCCATTAATTGTATATAG
>Ga0075026_100000077_pt1 | contig 31459 bp, 30 predicted proteins | sample Str012_2_FD_71392 | JGI IMG/M metagenome (GOLD analysis project Ga0075026, IMG submission 71392) | Freshwater sediment microbial communities in response to fracking from Pennsylvania, USA - Straight Creek_MetaG_SC_2012 | ecosystem: Environmental > Aquatic > Freshwater > Creek > Sediment... | reverse complement strand
GCCTGAGTCACAAGTTCTCGCGCGGTTTTCCATCCGACGCGCGCGGCGCGCCGAACACCTCGCAAGTTCCCCCCAACTTCGAGGAGAGAGCGCATGGAAATCGACGACACGAGGTTGCGCGACTTGCTCGACCAGTCGCAAGACCTGCACCGCGACGCGATGACGATGTCGCGTCTGGAACTCGACGAGTTCGTCGAGACCGCGCACGAGGATTCGTTGCGCGACGACACCTGGCTCGGTGTCGATCCGGCGACGCGTCGCAACACGTTGCTCGGTGGCCTTCCGAAGTCGGGAGTGCTGGCCGCGGCAGGGCTCAGTACCGCGATGGTCGCGCTGCTCGCCAGCCCCGCGTTCGCCGACAAGACGATGGACGTGCAGATGCTGCAGACCGCGGCGTCGATCGAGAATCTCGCCGTCGCCACGTACGGCGTCGCGCTCACGCTCGACTTCATCGGCGGTGCGAGCGCCAACGGGGTCGTCAAGGCGTTCGCGCAGAAGACCAAGGAGCAACACCAGCAGCACGCCGACGCGTTCAACGCGGCGGTCACGAGGCTCGGCGGGAAGGCGCAGGACCAACCCGATCCGGTCCTCCTCGGCGTCGTGAACAACGCCAAGGCGTCACTCACGGGGCCCGCGCAGGTCGTCGACCTCGCCATCGAGCTCGAAGACGGCGCCGCGCAGACCTACGTGGCCAATACCGGCACGTACTCCAACAAGAACGCCCGCTCCGTCGCCGCCAGCATCATGGGCGTCGAAGCGCAACACGTCGCGATCCTCTACGCGGTGAAGGCCCTCCTCGCCGGAGGTGCCGCGGATCTGATCGCGCTGCCACCCGACGCGACCAAGTTGCCGGCCGCGGCCGGGAGCGTCGGCTTCCCCAACGCGTTCTACCCGACCACCAACGCTCGTCCCGCGACCGAAGGAGCAGTGCAGTGAAGCGCCGCAACCGTCAGCCCGACCCGATCGCGATCAGCGAGACCGAGCTCACCCAGATGACCCGCGACCTCGACGACGCGCACCACGACGCGTTGCCGTCGCTGCGGGCGAGCCTCGGCGAGTGGAGCGAGTCGAGTGACGACATCCGCGAGGGCATCACGCGATTGGTGTCGACACCGTCGAGCCGCCGAGCGTTTCTGCTCGGTGGTGGCGCGGTGCTCGGCGGCGTGGCCCTCGTCGGTAGCGGAATGGGCAGCGGGCTCGCGGCTGCCGCGACCCGCAGCGGCCTGCCGGCCGCGAAGTCGGCGCAGAAGCTGAGCGGCGATCTCGCGGTGGTTGCGTTGGCGGCATCGCTCGAGAATCTCGCCGTCGGTACGTATCAGGCGGCGATCGACGCGGTCACCCAGGGCAAGCTCACGGGTGTACCTGATGCGGTGGTCACGTTCGCCAAGACCGCGCAGAGCCAACACAAGGACCACGCCGCGGCGTGGAACGGTGTGCTCACCGGTGCGGGCAAGAAGGCCGTCAGTGGTGTCGATCTCACGGTGAAGAAGTCGGTCGACCAGGCCTTCGCGCAGGTGAAGGACGTGCCCGGGCTCGCCAAGTTGGCCCTCGATCTGGAGAACGTCGCGGCCGCCACCTACATCGCGGCCATCTCCGCGGTGAAGAGCCCGGCGGGAATCAAGACCGCCGCGAGCATCCAGCCGGTCGAGCTGCAGCACGCGGCGATCCTCAACTTCCTGCTGGGCCAGTACCCGGTACCCGACGCATTCGCCAAGAGCACCGGCGCCCGACCGGCGAGCGACAAGATTGGGTAGCGTCGCCTCCTACGCAACCAGGAGGCGACGATGAAGTACCGGGCGTTCGGTCGGACGGGTGTGCGGGTGAGCAACCTGTGCCTCGGGGCGATGATGTTCGGCCAGTGGGGCAACCCCGATCACGACGACTCGATCGCGGTGATCCACGCCGCGCTCGACGCCGGCATCAACTTCATCGACACCGCCGACGTGTACTCGGTCGGGGAGTCGGAGGAGATCGTCGCCAAGGCGCTGCAAGGTCGCCGCGACGACGTCGTGCTCGCAACCAAGTTCTTTGCGCCGATGGGGAGCGATCCCAACATGTCGGGCGGATCGCGTCGTTGGATCATGCGCGAGTGCGAGAACAGCCTGCGGCGGCTCGACACCGACTACATCGATCTCTACCAGGTGCACCGTCCGGATCCGAAGGTCGACATCGACGAGACCCTCGGCGCGCTCACCGACCTCGTGCATCAAGGCAAGGTGCGCTACCTCGGCAGCTCGACGTTCCCCGCGTCGGCGATCGTCGAGGCGCAGTGGGTGGCCGAGCGCCGGCATCGTGAGCGGTTCGTCTGCGAGCAGCCGCCGTACTCGATCCTGGTGCGCGGCGTGGAGGCCGACGTGCTGCCGACGTGCGAGCGTCACGGCATGGCCGTCATCCCGTGGAGCCCGCTCGCCGGCGGCTGGTTGTCGGGCAAGTGGCGCAAGAACGGCGACACGTTCACCAGCCACCGGGCCAACCGGATCCCCGCGCGCTACGACCTCGACGATCCCGGCAATCAGCAGAAGCTTGAGGCCGCCGACGCGCTCGGGAAGCTCGCCGACGACGCCGGCATGTCCCTGGTGCACCTCGCGGTGGCGTGGGTGTTGCGCAATCCTGCGGTTACGTCCGCGATCATCGGCCCGCGCACGATGGAGCAGCTCACGACGCAACTCGGCGCCGAGGACGTGAACCTCGACGACGACATGCTCGATCGCATCGACGAGATCGTTCCGCCCGGCACCAACTTCACATGGGCCGATGCCGGCTACTCGCCGCCGATGATCGCCGACACCCGCGCCCGACGTCGATCGCACTGAATCCTGATCGTCACCCGGGCATCGCCCGGTTCCCGCCGCGGCTGAACCCGGCACAGGCATGAAGATGGACCGTGCTAGCGCGGGTGCTAGCGCGCAGCTTCTCGCGGGTAGGGGCCCCGGGGCCCGATACTCTGCGCGGGTGGCGGTGCCCATTGGTTCGCTCCCGTTCTTCGATCACGGCACGGCTGAGTTCGCGGCCGATCCGCGCGGGTATCTGGCGGCGGTGCGCGAGACGTCGCCGATCGTGCGCACGCCGACCGGCGTCGGGGTGCTCACCTACGCCGCCTGCCACGAAGTGATCCTCGACCCGGCGTTCCGCCCCGGCGTGTTCGAACTCATGCGCCGCGCCACGCCCGACGGCCAGGCCGCACCGGCGCCCGTCCCCGCGCGCACCTTGCTCGGGTCGGAGGGCCGGGACCACCAGGAACTCCGCCGGGTGGTGATGCCGTGGTTCACGCCCCGTCGTATCGACTCCCTACGCGAGCGCACCGCGGCGTTGGTCGCGGAGCTGCTCGACGCGGTCGAACCCACCGGCAACTGCGAGTTCATGGCCGACGTCGCTCTCCGCATCCCTCCGACCGTGTTCTGCTGGATGGTCGGGTGCGACGTCGCGCGCGGCCCCGAGCTCGCCCACTGCTCGAGCATCGCGCTCCAAGCGTTCTCCGGTGATCCCTCGGTGATGGACGCCGTGGGCGCGGCGATCCGTGAGCTGCGGCACTTCGCCGACGACCTGATCGCCGAAAAGCGGCGATCACCGGGCGACGACATCACGAGCGCACTGCTCGCCGCGGTCGACGAGGGCGTGCTCGACGAACGTGACGTCCGATCACTCCTCACCGAGCTGCTGAGCGCGTCGGTCGACAACACGACGCACTCGATGGGGATCGCAGTGTGGTTGTTGAGCGAGCACCCGAGCGAGTGGTCGCCGGTCTCGATCGAGGCGACGGTGGAGGAGTGCTCGCGTTACGAACCGGTGATCCGTCACGGCAACCACGTCGCGACCCGCGACGTCGAGCTCCTCGGCGTCGCGGTACCGGCGGGCACCCTCGTCACGGTGTACCTCGCGTCGGCGCACCGCGATCCCGACGCGTACGAAGATCCCGATCGTTTCGACACCGCACGGCGCCCGGCGCAGCCGCAACTCGTCTTCGGCGTGGGGCGCCACTTCTGCGTGGGCGCGGCGCTCGCCCGTATGGAGATCGGGGAAGTCGTGCGCGCGGTCACGACCAGGTGGCGCGCACCACAGGTCGGGCCGACTGCGGTCGTACGCCTCGCGTTGACGGGAGAGGTCGACGCGCTACCGCTTCACTTCGAGGTCGCCGCAGTCAGCTGAGTTCGGCATGGGCGACGCCCGCGAGCAGCATGCGCAACCCTCTGAGGAATTGCGCGTCGTCGTGCTTCATGCCCGCGCCGAAATCGGTGACGCGCGCCAACGTCGGCAGCTCGCCGGGATCGAGTCGAGCGATGCTCTCGTTCACCACCGCGGCGACATCGGCGTCGGCGTCTTCGACTGCGTGACCGTGCTCGAGCGCGATGAACCCGTTGGTGTACGCGGAACACACCTGGTACGCGTGCGCCGCCTCGTCGGGCGTCAGCCCGCCGCGCACGAAGAGCGCGAGCCCGGCGTCGACGCGCCGTAACACCGACCGGGTGACGGTCGACCCTCCGAAGGTCGAGCGGGTACGGAACGCGAACATCTCCCGGTAGACGGGCGTGCGGTGCATGAGCGCGCGGTACGACGAGAAGTAAGCGACGAGCTCGTCGGCCCACGGGCCGTCGCCGATGGGCGGGAGGCGGGCGTAGAGATGCTGTTCGACCCGGTCGGCCAAGGCCGCGACGAGATCGTCCTTGCTGCGGAAGTACCAGTAGATGCTGGTGACGCCGGAGCCGAGCTCGCGGGCCAGCACCGGCATGCTCAGCGCGTGGAGCCCGTCGGCGTCGACGATCCGCTCGGCGGCGTCGAGGATCGACTCCGCGCTCAAGGAGCCCCGGGCCCGGCGGGTGCGCGAGGGGGCGGCGGCGGTGGACATGGCGCCGATCCTACGCTACCGTAAGCCTTACCGGAAGTCTTTTGATAGGAGCCCGCCATGATCGATCCCGGATTCCCCGTGTTCGACGCCGATAACCACCTCTACGAGAGCCCGGCCTGGCTCGACTACCTGCCAAAGCGCTACACCCGCGACATCCAGTTCGTCGAAGTGCGCGGTCGCACGCGCATCGCGATGAAGGGGAAGCTCACCGAGTTCATCCCGAACCCCACCTTCGACCGGGTCGCGCGCCCCGGCGCGCACATGCCGTTCTACTCGGGCAACAACCCCGACGGCCTCACGCTGCGAGAGATGACGGGCCAGCCGATCGACTGTCTTCCCGCGTACCGCGAGCCCGGCGCGCGCGTCGAGCTGTTCGACCAGCTCGGTGTGCACCGCGCGCTGATGTTCCCGACCATCGCCAACCTGGTGGAGTACACGGTGGCCGACGACCCCGACCTCACGCACGCGGCGATCCACGCCATCAACCACTGGCTCCACGATCAATGGACCTACAACTACCAGGATCGCATCTTCGCGGCGCCGGTGATCACGCTGCCCATTCTCGAAGATGCGATCGCCGAGCTCGAGCTCGTGCTCGAGCGCGGTGCCAAGATCATCCTGGTGCGCCCGGCGCCGGCCAACGGTCTGCGCGGCCCGCGCTCGATCGCGCTCCCCGAGTTCGATCCGTTCTGGGCGCGGGTGCAGGAAGCCGGGATCCCCGTCGCCATGCACGCGTCGTTCCCGCCGCTCACCAGCTACTACGAGACGTGGGAGCCCGGCAACAGCGACAACGCGTTCAAGCCCAGCCCGCTCAAGGAGTTGTTGCTGCAGCATCGCGAGATCGAAGACGCCGTCGCCGCCATGATCTGCGAGGGCGCGCTTTCGCGCTTCCCCGATCTGAAGCTCCTCAGCGTGGAGAACGGCGCCGACTGGGTCGGGCATCTACAGCAGCAGCTCGATTCGGCGTGGCGCAAGATGCCGCAGGAGTTCGCCGAGCACCCGGTCGAGGTGTTCCGCCGCAATGTGTACGTGAACCCGTTCTGGGAGGACGACGTCGCCGACGTCATCGAGAAGTGCGGCATCGACCACGTGTTGTTCGGGTCGGATTACCCGCACCCCGAGGGCCTGGCCGAACCGCTCGACTACCTCGACACGTTGCGGGGCGAGCACCTCGACGACGCGACCATCCGTCAGGTGATGAGCACGAACGGCAACGCGCTCCTCGGCTTGCCGACGGCGGCCTGATCCGCGGGGTCTAAGGATCGAGGCGCGCGGTCGCCGTGCCGCTGACCACCGCGGTGCCATCCTGATTGACGGTGACGATCGACACGTCGGCGTAGTGCACGCCGGCCTCCTCGCGCACCGCGTCGACGGTCGCGGTCGCGGTGAGCGTGTCGCCAGGCCACACCTGACGCACGAAGCGCACGCCGTACTTCGCCAGCCGGCCGTCGCCGAACCAATCGGTCACGATGCGACCGGTCATCCCCATCGAGAGCATGCCGTGGGCGAAGATCCCGGGATACCCGGCGACTTCGCGCGCGAACTTCTCGTCGCTGTGCAGCGGGTTGTAGTCACCCGACGCGCCCGCGTACATCACGATCTGGGTGCGGGTGAGATCGTCGACCAGCAGGAGCTCCTTGCTATCGCCGACACGGAGGCTCGCGGCGCTGACGCTCACTTCGGTCCTTCGGTCAGGACGGCGACGGTGCGGGCGGTGATCACGAGCTCGCCCGCTTCGTCGCGGTACTCGCTGATGAGCTCGGTGAACTTGAGCGTTCCCGAGCGCCCGACCTTCTCCCACTGCTCGCCCATGCGGCCGGTCGCGTGCAACACGTCGCCGACGACGAGCGGACGGTGGTACTCGTAACTCTGCTCCGCGTGCAGCGACGTACCGCCGCCGCCCGACCCCGCTGCCCCACCTGACCCGCCCGACGGCGCCGATGGCGGTGCGCCGGTTGCGTTCCGGCCCGACCCGAACCACGGCTCGCCGATCTTCGGTCGCAACGGGTAGTCGGGATCGAACTGCGCGCTCGCGGTCACGAAGGTCGGCGGCGCGGGGATGGCGCCCACCTCCGATGCCGCGGCGTACTCGGCGTCGGAGTACACGGGATTCGGATCGCCGATGGCGCGGGCGAACATCATGACGTGGCTCGCCTCGATGGGAAATCGTTCGATGGCCATGGCGGGAGGATCACGCGCGCCGCCGCCCGTTGTCAAGCAGGAGCATCATCAGCGCAACATGATGCGACCGCCGTCGGCCATCAGGGTCTGACCGGTGACGAACGCGCTGGCGTCGGACAGCAGGAAACCGACGACGGGGGCGATGTCCTCCTCGAGCCGACCATCACGCGGGAGGGGTTGGCGCGAGAAGCTCCGTTCGAACTTCGCCAACACCTCGGGATCGTCGAGACCCGGCGTGTGGTGGCGCACTGACACCGGGCACACGCAGTTCACCGTGATGCCGAACCGTCCCCACTCCGTTGCCGCCGTGCGCGTGAGCGCGCGAATCGCCTCCTTGGCCGCCGAGTACGCGCCGTAGGTGGCCACTCCTTCGAGCGCGGCGTTGGAGCCGAGCGTCACGATGCGGCCGTGGCCCTGCGCCCGCATGATCGGGAACGCTGCCTGCATGAGCCACAGTGTGCCCTTCGCCCCCGCGCCGAACGTCACGTCGAGGTCGGCTTCGGAGATGTGTTCGACGCCGACAGGATCGTTCGATGTCTGCGCGTTGGCGACGACGCCGTCGAGGGTGCCGAACGCGTCGAGCGCGGCATCGACCAGCGCGAACGCCGCGTCGCGGTCGGCTGCGTCGGCGGTGCGCGCAACGTGGGCGGCGCCGAACTGGTCGAGCTCGGCCGACACCTCGGCCAGGCCCTCGGCGCCCCGCGCCGAGACGACGAGCTTCACGCCCCGACCGGCGAGGTAACGGACGATGCCGCGCCCGACGCCCCTGCTCACGCCGGTGACGACGACGACCTTGCCGTCGAGATCGTCGAGCACGCCGCTCATGCCAGGACTCCCGTCCACTCGGCGCCGGTCATCACGCCGGTCACGATCGGGAGCTCGTGCGACGACACGACCCCGGGGGGCGCGGCGACAACCGCGGGAATGGCGTTGAGCGGTCGCATGAATGTGGCGAAGCTCAGTCCGCGCATGTTGCTGCCGCGTCCGTGCATCTCGATGTCGACGGTGTACGTCGGCATTCCTTCGAGGATCACGCGGTACCCGCCGAGGGGCGACGGGTGACGGGGCCAGTCGGGAGCCGAATGCTCGCCCATCCGGGTGATGTGCTCGAGCACGATGCGCTCCTCGCCGCCGGCGATGCCGACGAGCCGGAAGCGCATGGCGCCGGTGGTCCCGGCCGGGAGCGGACCCGATGCGGTCTCGTACGTCTCGGGGGTGACCCATTTCTCGATGGTGTCGTCGACCCGGTCGAGCGTGAGCCCGAGTCCTGCCGCCAGCCCCCACACCACCGGTGACCACAGGTTGTTGAGCCGGCCGGGGACTTGCAGCGGCGTCTCCGTCTCCGGTGGGTACGCGAAGCCCATGAAGTCGTACATGATGTCGGGCTGCGCGATGGGTGCGTAGTCGAGGATCTCCTGCATCGTGATCTTGTCGATGCGCGCGCACGAGCTGCTGAACACGAACGGCACCAGGTCATTGATCCACCCCGGCTCGACCCCGCTGTTGAACAGTGTCGTGCCACCGGCGCGGCACGCGGCCTCGAGCATCTCGCGTAGGTCCGGCTCCGCGGCGGGTGGGTAGCAGAACGGCACGAGCGACGTCGTCACCACGTTCTTGCCCGCGCGTAGGCAACGCGCAATGTCGTCGGCCGCCTCGCGGTACCGGTAGTCGCCGGTCGCGAAGTAGGCCACGACCTCGGCGTCGATCGCGAGCGCAGCGTCGGTCGCACGCGTCGCGAGCACTCCCGTCGGGGGCAGCCCGCACAGATCGCCGGCGTCGCGGCCCTCCTTCGCCTTGCTGTGCACGATGAGCCCGGCGAGATCCAGCCCGGGGTGCTGGATCACCGCCCGCAGCGCGCCGATGCCCATCTGCCCCGGCCCCCACAGCACCACTCTCGTCACGTCGTCTCCCTGGATCGCGCGCCACCGCGGAAATCATGTTCTCTCTGGAAGAAACTACATTGTCCACGCGACGCCGAGCCGAGGACGCACCGTCATGGTCGACACTGAACTTCTGATCTCCTCCGATTCGCACGTGCAGGTGGGCCACGACGCGATCAAGGCGCACCTGGCGTCGAACTACCACGACGAGTACGACCGCGCGGTCGAGGGATTCATGCGGCGGATGATGGGGGGTGCCGGCGCGGCCAACGCGGCGTGGGCAACCACGCGCCAGAAGAAGGAGGGGCCGAACCCGAAGCGGTTCAAGAAACACGCGCGCCCCGGCTATCACGACGGCGCCGCGCGCCTCCTCGACATGGATCTCGACGGCGTGCAGATCGAGGTGATCTACAGCGAGCTGAGCTTCTTCCGCTACTGGGGCGACCTGAAGAAGAGTCAGCACGACACGACGGTCGCGTTCAACGAGGTGTTGCGCGACTTCGCCGCGCCCGATCCGGCCCGCCTGGTGGTGTCGTATCAGATCCCGATCCAGGACATCGACGGCGCGATCGCCGAAGTGCAGCGGGTCGTCGGACTCGGCGCGAGGTCGTTGCAGCTGCCGGTGTTCCCGCCCGAGCTCGGGCTGCCCGACTACTACCACGAGCGCTACGACCCGCTGCTCGCGCTGATCCAGGAGACGGGGCTGCCGATCTGCTGCCACATCGGGCTCAACACCGGCCTCGACGACCTCGTGCAGCGCGACCCCACGCCCGGGAGCGCCATCATGGTGCCGATGGCGATGCTGAGCACCGGCGAGGCGCTCGGCATGTGGATCATGGGTGGCGTGCTCGAGCGGTTCCCCGACCTCAAGCTCGTGTTCGTGGAGCCCGGTGTCGGTTGGATCGCGTGGTGGTTGAACTTGGTCGACGACATGGTGCTGCGCCAGGGTTACGAGCTGCCCGCGCTCACCGAGCTGCCGAGCTTCTACTTCCATCGCAACGTGTTCATCACGTTCATCGACGAAGCCGACGCGCTCGCGTTCGACCCGTTCCGCTACAAGATCGGCGTCGAGAACATCATGTGGTCGAGCGACTATCCGCACCCGGTGTCGAGCTTCCCGAACTCGCGCCGTATCGCGGCAGAGTGCGTGGCCGCGCTGCCTGAACGCGAACGTGAAATGATCACGTCGGGGAACGCCAAGCGGGTCTGGAATTTGTGACGCGCGCCGCGGCGCCTGACGACGCGTTCTTCTGGGCGGCTGCCGCCGAGGATCGGCTCGTGATCCAGCGGTGCGCCGATTGCGGCACCCTGCGCCACCCGCCCGCGCCGATGTGCGGTCACTGCGGATCGCTGGCGTGGGACGCCGCCGCAGCCAGCGGGCGAGGCCGCATCTACTCCTGGATGTACTCGTTGCATCCCAACCGCCCCGACGACGATCCCCGCGTCGTGATCCTCGTGCAGTTGGCGGAGGGCGTGCGCGTGGTCTCGAACCTCGTTGATGCGCCGCCCGGCGGCGAGTACGACGACCTCGAAGTGGTTGTGGAGTTCCGTGACGACCGCGGCACCCGCACGCCCTTCTTCCGGGTGGTGCCGTGACCGGCGCGATCATCGCCGGCATCGGTGCCACCGAGTTCTCCAAGGACTCCGGGCGCAGCACGATGCAGCTCGCGGCGGAGGCGAGTCGCGCCGCGATCCTCGACGCCGGGCTCACCCCGCACGCCATCGACGGCCTGGTCACCTTCACCGTCGACGGCAACGACGAACTCGAGTTGATGCGCAACCTCGGGATCGACGAGATCACGTGGTGGTCGCGTACACCCGGCGGTGGAGTGGGCGCCTGCGCCACTGTGCAGCAGGCGGTTGCTGCAGTCACGTCGGGTGCGGCGAACGCGGTGTTGGTGTACCGCGCGTTCAACGAACGATCGCACTTCCGGTTCGGGCAGCCGCACGCACGCGCGACGGGTCCCGCACCGCTCGACTGGTACTTCAACTTCGGCATCGACACGCCGGCCAAGATGTACGCGCTCTGGTTCCGCCGTTACATGCACACCTACGGCGCGACCAACGAAGACTTCGGTCGCTACACCGTGTCGGCTCGCCGCTATGCGGCCACCAACCCGAGGGCGTGGTTCTACGAACGCCCGATCACCCTCGACGACCACCAGGCGTCGCGCTGGATCGTCGAACCGGTGCTCCGGCTCTACGACTGCTGCCAGGAGAGCGATGGCGGCGTCGCGTTGGTGGTGACGCGCGAAGAGCGCGCTGCCGATCTCGAACAACCGGTTGCGATCGTCGCGGCCGCCGACGCACACCACCGACTCGCGAGCATCACCGCGAACTACTACCACGAAGACTTGGCGACGTACCCCGAGGCGGCGGCGTGCGCCCGCCAGCTGTTCGAGAGCAGCGGGCTCACCCCGAGCGAGATCGACGTCGCGCAGATCTACGAGAACTTCAGCCCGCTCGTGTTCCTCGTGCTCGAGGCGTTCGGCTTCTGCGGGCCCGGGGAGGCGGTGCCCTTCGTCGCCGACGGCAACCTCGACATCGACGGCGCCTTGCCCACCAACACCCACGGCGGCCTCCTGGGCGAGGCGTACATCCACGGGATCAACAGCATCCAGGAGGGTGTCCGCCAGGTGCGCGGCACCGCCGTCAACCAGGTCGCCGGCGTGGAACACTGCCTGGTCAGCTCGTTGAACAGCGGTCTGGTGCTGGGCCCGACCTGAGCCCACGGACGAGGAGTTGCGCGTGCGTTTCGACGGGAAGGTCGCCTTCATCACCGGTGGCGGGATCGGGTTCGGACGCGCCTTCGCGCGGGCGCTGGCGGCCGAGGGCGCGGCGATCGCGATCGCCGATGTCGACGGTCCGGCCGGGGACGCGCTCGCGACCGAACTCGAGGCCAGCGGCACGGGCGCGATGTCGGTCGTGTGCGACGTCGCCGACGAGGGCCAGGTGCAGGCGGCGATCGACGCGACCGTCGAGCGCTTCGGTGGCATCGACATCCTCATCAACAACGCGGGCAAGCACCTCATGAAGTACAACCAGCCGTTCTCGGTGCTGGAACGCGACGAGCTGCGGGCGTTGTTCGACGTGAACGTCATCGGCGTCGTCAACTGTTCGGTGTCGGCCCGCCCGACGATGGCCGCGCGCGGTGGTGGCGTGATCATCAACATCTCGTCGATGGCGTCGTACCTGAGCACCACCCCGTACGCAGTGTCGAAGCTCGCGGTGCGGGGTCTGACCGTCGCCTTCGCCACCGAGTTCGCGACCGATCACATACGCGTCAACGCGATCGCGCCCGGGCTCATGGCCACCGAGAACGCGGTCGCGGATCTGCCCCAGCAGCTCGTCGACCACATCGTCGAGGAGCAGCAGTTGATCCACCGGCTGGGCACCATGGACGACATCGTGCGGGCGATGTTGTACTTGTGCTCGGACGAGTCGTCGTTCGTGACCGGCGAGACCCTCAGGGTCACCGGCGGAACCCCCTTGTTCCTCTGATGGAGGAGGCAGTGTGATGAGTGACGTCGTGCCGGTGAAGGTCGGCCTGCTGGTCGACTACGTCGACGGCGCCGAGCTGGTGGATCCACTGGTCGACCAGGTCTTCCGGCTGGTCTTCGACGACTACCTCGAAGCCGGCGTGCTCGAGCGGCCGATCGAACTGGTGATGCGGGCGGTGCAGGGTCTCCCGAACGGCAGCTTCCGGGCGGTGCGCGAGGCGTTCTCCGAGCTCGTCGCCGAGGACTGCGTCGTCATCTTCGGGCCGTACGTCTCCGAGAACGGTGAGCCCCTGCGCCGCTACGTCGAGGAGCTGGCCGAGGTGCCCATCCTCACCATGGCCGGCACCGAGAACATGCTCGGCGAGTGGGTGTTCGCGCTCAACAACGGCTCGATGGAGGAGGAGCCCATCATCATGGCGGCCGTCTGCCGGCACGACGGTCGGCAGAGCGTCGGCATCGCCTACGAACAGTCGTTGATCGGACAGGAGTACCTCGCGACCTGCCGGCGCGCGTGCGTCGACGCCGGTCTGCGAATCACCGGGGAGGTCGCGATCCCCCAGGTGGCGACGGAGAAGCGCGCCGCGATGGAGGAGTTGCGAGCCGGCCAGCCCGACGCGGTCATCCACGTCGGGTTCGGGCTCGGGCTGCTCGGCATGAACGACGCGCTCGAGGCGATCGGCTGGATGCCGCCGCGGTACACCACGACTGCGTTCGAGTTCGCTCACGGCGGCGAGATGTGGATGCAGCAGCTCGCGGGTTGGATCGGACTCGATTCGTTCGACGAGCGGAACCCGGTCGGGCGCGAGTTCCTCGACCGTTACGAGGCGCGCTACGGCACGCGTCCCGAGTACTTCATGCCGGTGTACTGCTACGACATGGCGCGCATGATCGCGCTCGCCATCGCCGGCGCGCGTCCGCTGACCGGCACCGGCGTGAAGGAGGCGCTCGAACACCTCAAGATGATCCCGGCCGCGTCCGGTGCGCCCGGCACCCGTATGCGCTTCGGTCGCTACATCCGCCAGGGTTGGGTGGGTGCCGAGTACCTGGTGGCACGGCGCGTGCTGCCCGACGCCAGCCGCACCGTGTTCCACGGCACCATCGAAGGGTCGTTGGGCCCGGCTGAGCACCTCTCGTGACGATCCGCGTCGTCCAGTGGGCGACGGGTGCGGTCGGCGCGACGCAGCTCCAGGAGGTCATCGACGATCCCGACCTCGAGCTGGTCGGGCTGCTCGTCTACAACTCCGACAAGGTCGGGGTCGACGCCGGTGTGATGGTGGGCCGTGACCCGGTCGGCGTGCTCGGGACCGACGATCGCGACGCAGTCCTCGCCCTCGACGCCGACGTCGTGCTGCACGCGGCGAGCAAGGGACACGGCGTGAACACCAACACCGACGACATCGTCGCGTTGCTCGAGTCGGGCAAGGACGTCATCACCACGACGTCGTACAATCATCTCCCGACGTACGGCGCCGACGTGGAGGCGCGCATCGTCGCTGCGTGCGCGCGGTCGGGCGCGCGTTTTCATGCGGCCGGCGAACACCCGGGCTTCATGTTCGAGCGGCTCGCGACCACGCTCACCGGAGTGTCGAAGACGATCGACTCGATCACCGTGCAGGAGTTCGTCGACTGCGCCGTGGTGCCGAACCGGGAGATGCTCATCGACCTGATGGGCATGGGCAGGGACCCCGGCGAGATCACCGTCGACAACCCGATGTTCCGCGCCGTGAGCATCCAGTACGAGCAGGCGATCCAGGCCACCGCCGACGTCCTCGGCGTCGCGATCGAACGGATCGAGAACAGCGTCGACGTCGCCGTCATCGACCACGACGTCGAGCTGCCCATCGCGACGATCGCCGCGGGCACCGTCGTCGGCCAGATCCTGCGCTGGACCGGGTTCCGCGACGGTCGGCCGTTCCTGATCGCCGAGGAGTACTGGGTGGTGACCCACGACATCCCCCAGTGGGATCTTTCGATCGACGACGCGCCGTTCATCCGCGTCACGGTCGAAGGCTCGCCGCGGTTGCGACTCGACTTCACGGTCGACCACGTTCCCGTGCCCGGCTTGGCGAGCTCGTCGACCGGCCATCTCATGGTCGGGATGACGGCGCTGCGCGCCCTTCCCTATGTGCGCCAGGCGCCATCCGGTGTCGTCACCGCGCCGGTGTTCGGCGCAGCGCGTCACCCCCGGCACACTCACTGAGCGTGCAGGTACTCCGACAGCGACTCCGCGATGTGGCCGACCGCGTCGCTGGTCAGTCCGTTGTGCGACGGCAGCGTGAGTCCGCGATCCATCACCCGGTCGGCGTTCGGCAACCCTTCGGGCGGCGCGCGGTGGGCGATGTCGGCGAAGCCGGGTTGGCGCAGGATGTTGCCCGTCCACACCATGCGTGACGGGATGCCGCGCTCGAGGAGGAACTCCTGCATGTCGGTGCGGTCGAGGCCTTCCTCCAACAGGAACGGGAAGCGCATCCACGTGGTGTCAACCTCGGGCGTCATCCGGGCGCGCACGACCTTGTCGTCGTGGAGGGCCAGCACCTCATCGAGCCGCGCGTAGTTCTGCCGTCGCCGCTCGTTGAACTCGGCCAGCCGGTCGAGTTGCACGTTGCCGTAGGCGGCGCCGATCTCCGACGGCTCGAAGTTGTAGCCGGTGTCTTCGAAGAGGAAGACCATGTCGTACGGCGTGCCGTCGGCCAGCTCGCCGAAGCGGTCGTCGTCGCCCTGCTTGCTGCCGAACAGGTATCGCTCCGACTGCCGCCCCCACCGGCGGCGCACGAGGGTCTGGTCGTGCCATTCGGGATCATCGACCGCGATCATCCCGCCGTTGCTGGCCGCGGTGATGGAGTGACCGCGGGCGAAGCTGGTGACCGAGATGTCGGAACGCGTGCCCGTGCGCGTGCCGCGCAGGTGTGAGTCGAGGACATCGCAACTGTCTTCGACCACGAGCAGGCCGTGGGCGTCGGCGATGACGCGGATCGCGTCCCAGTCGGGACAGTTGCCCACGAGGTTCGGGGCGAGGATCGCCTTGGTACGCGGGCCGATCATGGCCTCGATCTTGGTCACGTCGATCTGGAGCGTGTCGGCTTCGACGTCGACGAACGCGGGAAGGATGCCGTTGCGCACGAGCGGCGCGATGTCGCTCGAGAACGTGAGCGGAGATGTGATGACTTCGTCGCCCGGTTCGCAGCCGAGCAGGTCGACGGCCAACCACAGCGCCGAGGTGCCGCTGTTCACCATCACCGCATGCTCCTTGGCGAGCAGCTCGGCACCCCGGCGCTCGAACTCGGCGACCTCGGGCCCGATGGCGAGCCGGCCAGGAGATCGGAGGACGGCGACGACCGCGTCGATCTCCCGTTGGTCGTGCACGGGGCCGGCCTCGGTCACGGTCGGGTAGCGCGGCTCACTCATGGTGCTCCTTGCGTTGGTCGTCCTCGCCGGGAAAGCGGGTCGCGAGCAACTCCGCCAGCTCCTGTTTCTTGATCTTTCCGGACTGGAGGAACGGCAGCTCGGACTTGGCGCAGATCCAGAGGCGTTTCGGCACCTTGTACGCCGAGAGGTCGTCCTTCAGGCGCGCGCGCAGCTCGTCGCCGTCGAGCGCCTCCCCACCCCGCGGCACGACTGCACCCACCACGAGTTGACCACCACCCGCCGCGGGGATCCCGGTGACGTAGGCCTCGAGCACGTCGGGGTACGCCATCAGCGCGCCCTCGACCTCCGCCGGCGTGACGTTGGCACCTCCGGGGGTCTTGATCATCTCGCCGAGGCGGCCGGTGAAGTAGAACCAACCATCGGTGTCGAAGTGCCCGGCGTCGCCGGTGCGGTACCAGCCGTCGGGCTCGAACACCTCCTCGCGCTCGCGTCGCTGCAGACCTTGCATCAGTGCGTAGCCGCGCACCCACAGCTCGCCGTCCACGCCGGTTGGTACCTCCGCGCCGCAGTCGGGGTCGACGACTCGGTGGGAGATTCCCGGTAACGACTTGCCGAACGTGCCGCGACGCGTCTCCGGCAGCGGGTCGTACTGGTCCCACAGCGTGTGCGAGCTGCACATCTCGGTCATGCCGAGCGACGTCGAGTTCACGTCGGGTGGCCGGCGGTCGGGCGCGACCAGGTCGGGCATGCTCGTGCGGACCAGGGACGAGAGGTCTCGCCCTGCGTACGACGGGTGCTCGGACATGGTCTTGCCCTGTTGGGGCCACCCGGTCGCGATCGTGGCGCGCTCCTGCTCGATGAGATCGAGCGCGGTGCCGGCGTCGAACGAGCTCAATGTCACCAGGGTCGCGCCGAGGTGCATTGTCGCGAACACCGTGGTGATCAGACCGCCGATCCAGAAGAACGGCATCGACGAGAACATCACGTCGTCGGGGCCCATCGGGTACCCCGATTGCAGATTGCACGAATGGCGCACGACGGTTCCGTGCGTGTGGATCGCGCCCTTGGGATCGGCGGTACTGCCCGAGCTGTAGACGATCACTGCGGGATCGGCGGGCACGACGCACTCTTCGACGCGCGCGAGGAAGTCGTCGTCGATGCCGGCAGCCCCGGCCGCGGCGACGAGGTCATGTTCGTCGCCACGAGACCACGCACGGTCCGAGGAACCCCACACGTGGATGGCGCGGAGGAACGGCGCGTCGGGCAGGAAGAGCGGACGGTCGCCCGACTGTTCGGCGAGCCCCGGCAGCGCGGCCTCGAGTCGCTCGAGGTAGTCGTGGGTGAGGAACCGCGGGTGCGCGACGAGGTGGGTGAGGTCGGCATGACGGATCGTCCAACCGAGCTCGCGGGTCTGCGAAAAGGTGTTCACCGGCACGAAGATCGCGCCCACCCGTGCGATCGCGAATGCGGCGATGACGAAGTCGACGCCGTTGCCCATGAGGATGCCGACGCGCGAGCCTTTGCCGATCCCCTCGGCCAGGATGCCCTTGGCCAATGCGGCCGAACGGGCCTCGACGTCGGAGTAGGTCACTCGCTCGCCGTCGGCGACGAGATAGGTGTGTGAGCCGAAGCGTGCCGCCGCGGTGTGGAGCAGTTCGGGCACCGTCGGCGTGAACTCGGGGAACGGCATCGGTCAGGCGGGCCGGAACACAGGCAGGTGGCGACCGTCGGACAGCGGCTCCCACTCGAGGTGCACGGGCATCCCCACCGTGACCGCATCGACGGGGCAGCCGACGATGTTCGTCATCATGCGCGCGCCTTCGGCGAGGTCGACCAGCGCGACGACGTACGGTCCGTCGTCTTCGACGCGACCATTGCCGGGCTTCCAGTGGATGCTGTACGCGTGCACGGTCGCTGCACCGGACGCGTCGCGCCACTCCACCGCGGTACCGCGGCACTGTGGGCAGACGAGTCGTGGGTACCAAATCGCGATGTCACAGTCGGTGCACCACGGCAGGACGAACCGCTGCGAGCGCGTCGCGTCCCAGAATGCGATCGACTCGTCCGACGCCGTCGGCTCGCGGCGCGTCGTCACAGTGTGGCTTCGGTGCCGAGAACGATGGTGCCCGTGGCCGAGAGCACGCCGCCGCAACCGTGGGCGACCGCGATCTCGGCGCCCTGCACCTGACGGGGTCCGCATTCGCCCCGCAGCTGCCGCGCCGCCTCGACCAGCAGGAACATTCCGTACTGGCCCGGATGCGTGTACGAGAGACCGCCACCGTTGGTGTTCATCGGCAGCGCGCCGCCGGGGCCGAGCTTGCCGTCCTCCACGAACGCGCCACCCTCGCCTTTGGCGCAGAAACCGAGGTCTTCGAGGTGCAAGAGCGCGGTGATGGTGAACGAGTCGTAACCCATCAGCACGTCGACGTCGTCGGGAGTGATTCCGGCGTGCGCGAACGCGGCGGGGCCCGAGATCGCTCCGGGGGTGACGGTGAGGTCGGGCATCTGCGAGATGACCCAGTGGTCGAGACCGGTGCCGGCGCCGAGCACGTACACGGGCGGTCGCGCGAGATCGCGCGCGCGCTCGGCCGAGGTCAGCACGTACGCGCCCGCGCCGTCGGTGACGAGGCAGCAGTCGAGCTGGTGCAGCGGTGACACCGTCGTCGGCGATGCGAGCACGTCGTCGACCATGATCGGGTCTTGGTGGCGTGCGCGCGGGTTCAAGGCGGCCCATCGTCGGGTGTCGACCGCGATCTGGGCGAGCTGTTCCGACGTGGTGCCGAACTGCGCCATGTGCCGGCTGGCGGCGAGTGCATACGAAGTCATGGGCATGCGCGGCCCGTAGGGCGCCTCCCACTCGGCGCCGACGTCGGGACCCATCGGCCCGAACGACGGCACCGACGCTCCGAGGCGACGGTCCTGCCGCGGCGTCGACGCGTAGACCCCGACCACCACCTCGCACAGCCCGGTGGCGATGGCCGCCGCGGCGTGCTCGACGTGCACTTCGAAGCTGGAACCCCCGACGAACGTTCCCTCCACGTACCGCGGATGGAGGTCGAGGTACTCGGCGATCCCGGTGGCCACGCCGGAGTAGCAGATGCCGTCGACGTCGGCGAGCGTGAGCCCGGCGTCATCGAGCGCCGCCTTGATCATGGCCGCCTCGAGGACGCGTCCACGGGTGTCGAGCTCCCCCGTGGGCGACGAGGCGTCGGTCACTCCGACGATCGCAGCCGCGCCCCGCAACGTTCTCGTGCTCATCGTCCCCCTCGGTCGACGTGGTACAAGAATGCGGCTCTCCCCTGGCGATGCCGGGAATCGCGGGGAGTGTAGCTCTGCCTCTTCGGTCCGGAACCGGCTCCGCCCCGTACCGTGTGCGCATGAGCAGCGAACGTCTGGCGGTGGACGCGTCGACCCCAGTCGAGGAGTGCGTGGCGCGGGTCGAGGCCTGGGTGGAGGAACACGTCCCGGGCGCGTGGCGTGACGCGGCGGCGCGTGGTGGCAACTCGGCGATCCGCGAGGTGCGCAGCCGGTCCGACTACGAGGCGTGGTATCCGGTCTTCGGTGCCTCGGGGTTGGTGATGCCGACATGGGCGCGCGAGTACGGCGGCCTCGGCGTGACGCCGGAGACCGCGACGGCCATGCGCGCGGTGCTCGCTCCGTACAACCTCCGGTCCCTCAACCCGCTCGGGCTGAACAACACCGCGGCCGCGCTGTTCGCCCACGGGACCGACGCGCAGAAGGGGCGCTTTCTCGGGCCGATCGTGCGCAACGAGGAGAAGTGGTGCCAGCTCTTCAGCGAACCGGGCGCCGGTTCGGACCTCGCGTCGTTGGCGACGAAGGCGGTGCGCGACGGCGACGAGTGGGTGATCAGCGGTCAGAAGGTGTGGACCACGTGGGCGCAGGACGCCGACTTCGCGATTCTCCTGGCGCGTACGGATCCCAGCCGCCCCAAGAACAAGGGCATCACCTACTTCCTGGTCGACATGCACGCGGTTGGCGTCGACGTGCGCCCGCTGCGGCACATCAGCGGCGAGATCGAGTTCAACGAGGTGTTCCTCGACCAGACGCGTGTGCCCGACTTCCAACGTCTCGGTGACGTGAACGACGGTTGGCGCGTCGCCGGCGCGACGTTGTCGAGCGAGCGGCAGATGGTTGCCGGGGCCGGCTCGGGCGGGAGTGGTCGCGTGGGTGGGTCGGGGGTCGATCGCCTGCTCGCGCTGGCGCGCCGGCAAGGGCTGACGGACGAACCCATCGTGCGGCAGCGGCTCGCCGCGCTCTGGAGCGAGGAACGTATCCGGGCGTGGACGAACCAGCGCGTGGCGTCGAACCTCGCCGCCGGTCAGACGCCCGGCCCCGCAGCTTCGATCGGGAAGGTGCATCAGGCCGGACTCAACCAACGGGTGCAGGCGGCCGCGGTCGATCTCCTCGGCGCGCGCGCCATGGCGTGGGACGTCGACGGTGTGAATGACCAGCACGACAGCGACGCCTACCACGACTCACTGCCGTTCGAGGTGGGCGGCATGTTGCGCAGCCGCGCCAACACGATCGAGGGTGGTACGACCGAGGTGAACAAGAACATTCTCGGCGAACGCGTCCTCGGGCTCCCGCGCGAACCCGACGCCTGGCTCGGCAAGCCGTGGAGCGAGATCCCACGATCCTGAGGGAATCAGCGCGCGAGCGCGTCGAGCGACAGCAGCTCTTTCAGGTTTCGGCCCATCACCTGTTCGACGACCGGTCGCGGGAGATCACCGAGCTCGTCGAGGAACGCGAGCGGGTTGCCGAGTCCTTCGGGATGCGGGAAGTCGGAACCGAACAGCACGCGGTCGGCGCCGAGCGCGTCGACGAGGTAGCCCATGTCGTCTTCGTGGAAGGGGTTGATCCACACGTGGCGCCGGAGCGTGTCGCTCGGGTGCTCGTCGAAGCGACCCGGCATCTTCTTGTAGACGCGATCGAAACAGTCGAGCAGGCGCGGGACCCACGCGCCACCGTTCTCGACCACGCCGACGCGCAGGCGCGGGAAGCGCTGGAAGAGACCATGGGCGACGAACGCGGCGAGGGTGTCGAAGATGTGGCGGCTCTCCTCGTAGAGGAAGGAACGGAATATCGTCAGGTTGAAGCCCTGGAACTCGTCGCGTCCGGGTTCCCAGTCGGTGGCGTAGCGGTCGTAGCCGGAGTCGGCGTTGTGCATCATCACCGAGATGCCGGCGTCTTCGCAGAGTCGCCAGAACGGGTCGAAGTCGGGGAGCGCGGCTGACAGTGAGGATCCGTCGGGCTGGGGCACGGGTGCGGGTCGGATGAGTACCGTGCGGGCGCCGTGGTCGAGGCACCACTCGAGTTCGGCGACGGCCTTCGTGATGTCGGGCAACGTCACCACCGGCGTCGGGATGATCCGGCCCTCGTAGTCGAACGTCCAGTCCTCGAGTAGCCACTGGTTGTACGCGTGCACGACCGCATGCGTAAGGTCGAGGTCGGACTTCATGTGCTCCTCGAGCAACCCCGCAGTGGTGGGGAACAGCACGCATCCGTCGATGCCCTGCTCGTCCATCAGCTGCAACCGGAGGTCGGGGCGGCGGAACGCCTCCGGGCAACGGATCGGCTCGGCCAGCTCGCGCAGACTCTTGCCGTCCGGGTTGTTGCCGCGGTAGTACTCGGACCACGCACCGGGCGTCGGCACCACGACGTAGGTCGGGTTCGGAATGGTTTCGCTGATCTTGCCGAGGATCTCGAGCTTGTCGCGGCCGTTCACGTCGACGAAGCGGATGGCGCCCTCGTAGCGCTTCGGGAGGTGACGGGTGTACGAGTCGACCGCCTCGTACATGTGGTTGTCGGCGTCCCAGACCTCGTAGCCGAGCTGCGTGGACATGCCGGTTTCCTTCGTGCCAGTCGCCTTCGTGACAGTCGCCTTCGTGACAGTCAACTGTCACGAAACGATAGCATCGTCGGATGGTCCAGAGCCCGCCGACGCCCCGTGCCGTCAGCGCGGCCCGCAGCCGGGAAGCGCTGATCGACGCCGCGCTGGCGCTCTCCGCGCGCGACGGTTTCGACGCCACCACCGCCGACCAGATCGCCGAGCGGGCCGGCGTCTCGCCCCGCACCTTCTTCCGGTACTTCCCGACCAAGGAATCGGTGGTCTTCCACCGCGACTATGGGTTCATGCGCTCCTTCGCCGACGCGTACCTCGAACAACCGGCGTCGGCGAGTGACTACGACGCGTTGCGCGCGACGTTCGTCTCGCTGACCGAGGGTTTCGGCGCGCTCCGATCGCGCATCGAGACGTATCGCGCCGCGGTCGACTCGTCGGCCGTGCTCGTCGGTCGGGAGCAGGAACATTTCGAGGATCACGCCACGACCATCGCGAACGCCACCGTCGAACGTCGCGCCAATGCGAGCCGCGACGACGCGCGAACTCTGGCGACGATCGCGCTCGCCCTGTATCAGCGCGCGCTGCGCCGGTGGCTGGCGGGACCCACCCACGTCGAACTCGCCGACCTCGTCGACGAAGAGTTCCGGCGATTGCCCCCGCTGGTGGCCTGACCGTGCGCCGCGTCATCCTCTACGAGTTCGGGCCGTACTCGAACCTCGTGTTGGAGGAGCATCCGGATCCCGTGCCCGGCGGGCACGCTGCGCCCCGCCGAACCGACCGCCTACTCGTTGGAGGATGCCGCGACCGCGCTCGACGACCTCGAACACCGACGCATCGCGGGGAAGGTCGTGCTCACGCCGAATCCTTGAGACGCGCCCGCAGGTCCTGCTTGAGCACCTTCCCGAACGAATTGCGCGGGAGCGAGTCGACCAGCTCCAGCTGCTCGGGGCACTTCTGGATCGCGAGGCCGTGGCCGCGGCAGTGGTCGGCCAACTCGGTGAGGGTGAGCGAGGCGCCGGACGTCACGACCACGAACGCGCACACGCGCTCACCGGTGCGCGCGTCCGGCGCCGAGACGACCGCGACGTCGGCGATCGCGGGATGGCGGTAGAGCGCCTCCTCGATCTCGAGCGCGGAGATGTTCTCGGCGTTGCGGATGATGATGTCCTTGATACGGCCGGTGACACTCACGTTGCCCTCGGCGTCGATCACGCCGAGATCGCCGGTGCGGAACCAACCGTTTGCGTCGAACGCGTCGGCATCGAGTGACGCGTCGACGTAGCCGAGGAAGCATTGCGGTCCGCGTAGACGAAGCTCGCCCTCCTCGCCGGTGGCGCACTCGTGACCGTCGTCGGCGACGGTGCGCACCTCCACGCCGGCAACCGCGGGTCCGGTGGTGTGGTCGAGCACCGGGATCGGCGCGTCGGGCGACGGGTAGGTGGCGACTGGAAACTCGGTGAGCCCCCACGAGCTGACGATGCCACGGACGCCGAGAATCTCGCGCGCCATGCGGTTGATCTCGGCGGGTGTCGGGGCGCCGCCGCCCATCAGTGCCCGCAACTGCGGGAAGCGCGGCGTGTCGCCGTGACGTCGCTGCGCGTCGAAGTACGCGAGAAAGAACGGCACCGCGCTCCCGAGAATGGTGGCGCCGTGTGCCGCCATGCGCTCGGGCGTCGTCACCGGATCGAAGGTGTCGAACAGCACGAGTCGCATCCCCGACATCAACGACGCGGTGAGCATGGTGATCCCGCCGATGTGCGAGATCGGGATGGCCATCGCGTTCACGTCGGTGGGCGACGCGCCCGCCGCCTGGATTGGCCCCGTCGCGCTGTGCATCACGGTTCGGTCGGTGTGACGCACGCCTTTGGGGTCGGCCGTCGTGCCCGACGATGTGTAGATCCACCGCACCGGTGACTCGTCGGGCGCGGGCGGTGGCCTCAGCGTGATTGGGTCACCTTGTGGCAGACGCAATGAGTTGCCGATCGATGTCGGGTCGCGGTCGAGATCGATGATGACCACGTCGAAGCCCTGGTCAGCGGCGAGGTCGCGGGCCAGCGCACCGTGGTCGAACCCGCGCCAGCGCTCGGTGGTGATCATCACCTCGGTCCCGACCTGGCGGGTGATGAACGTGACCTCGCGCTCGCGCAGGATCGGGCTGAGCGGGTTCTGCACCGCGCCGAGTCGCGACAACGCGACCTTCACGACCATCGTCTCGAGCGTCGTGGGGAGCCACCACGACACGATCGTTCCGGTCTCCACGCCGAGCGCCGCCAACGCGGCGGCGACGCCGGCCCCCGCGTCGTGCAGTTGGCGCCCCGTCAATGACCGGCCGTGGTCGTCGGCGAGCAGCACGTGGTCGGCCCACCGTTCGGCGGCGCGCTCCACCAGTGTCCACACGGTGGCCGGAAAATCCGGGATCGTACCCACGACGCGGCGACCGTAACATGGTTCTCCGTATCCGGGGCCCGCGCTCTCGCGCGCCCGGATCGGCGGCGAGAGGATGCAGGTGGGGACCAGCGGACAGTTGACCGGTCGGGCCGCGGTGCGCGCGGCAGCGCGGGCCCCACGCTTCCGCACGGCCGGGCTCTGGCAGACCGATCCCGTCGACCTCGTCACCGACGCGGTGGCGCGTGATCCGGCGCGGGTCGCGCTGGTCGAGCGTGGTCGGTGGCTGAGCTACGGCGACCTCCAAGGCGCGATCGACGGCGCCGTGGTTGCGCTGCGGGAGTTGGGCGTGATCCCCGGGGATCCGGTCTTCCTGCTCGTCGGGAACGACGTCACGTCGGTCGTCGCCATCCACGCGACGTTGCGGCTCGGCGCGCTGGCGATGGTCGCACCGGTGAGCGCCGGCACCGCGCAGGTGCGGGACATCGTGGCGATGACCAACCCGACGATCACGCTCGCGCCGAGCACGCTCGCGCCGAGCACGGTGGGTCCGCTCGACCCCGGATCGCGCTGGGCGCCAATCGAAACCGTGGGTGACGCACCGCCGGTCGACGATGCCGCGCCGTCGCCCCGCGACCCCGACGAACCGTCGATGGTGATCTTCACCTCCGGGACGACGTCGCGCCCCAAGGGCGTCGTGCATTCGTTCAACACCATGCTCGTGGCTTCCCGCAACTACGTCGACTCGGCGCGGCTCACCGCGGCCGACAACCTGTTCGTGATCAGCCCGCTGGCATCGGTCACGGGGATGATGCAGGCGATCACCGTGGCCCCGCTGGTCGGCGCGCAGCTCACCATCGAGGCGCGCTTCGACGACGTCGCCACGTTCGACTTCCTCATCGACACCGGCGGCACGTTCTTCGGTGGGCCCGACCTGCTGCTCGATCGCGTCCTCGACGAGGCGGCGCAGCGCGGGATCACCGACGTACCGATCACCGCGGTGTACCTCGGCGGTTCCATGCTCGATCCGCGCATCCTCGCCCGGGCCGAGCACGGGTACGGGATCATCGTGTTACGCGCCTACGGCTCGTCGGAAGCACCCCTGAGCACGGGCGGCGTGAGGGACGAGGCGGAGCAAGTGCGTCTGGCCGACGACGGTCGTCCGCTCCGAGGGGTCGACGTGCGCATCGGGTCGCGTGTGGATCCCGCGGAGTGCTGCATCGGCGGCGCTCACCTGTTCCTGGGCTACGTCGACCCCGACGATGACGCGACCGCGTTCGACGACGACTGGTTCCGCACCGGCGATCTCGCCGAGCTGCGGAACGGCCGTCTGCGGATCTTCGGACGGATCAAGGACATCGTGATCCGCAACGGTTTGAACATACCGATCAGCGAGGTCGACGGCATGATCGCCGCGCTTCCCGGGGTCGCGCAGTGCGCGGGCTACGGCGTCACCGACGACGCGACCGGTGAGCGCCTGGTCATGGCCGTGCGGCTGCAACCCGGCGCCGACCTCACGTTCGACGCGATGGTCGACGGCCTGGTCGCGGCCGGGGCCGCGAAGTGGAAGATCCCCGAGGAGTTGGTGGTCTGGGACGAGCCGTTCCCCGAGACCGCGTCGGGAAAAGTGCAGCGGAATCTCCTCGACGACCGCGGCGTGGGCCGACCGCGCACCGTCGCACCGCGCCTCCGCCGCTGACCCGTCACCAGCGGATCACGCCTACCACCTGATCACGAAGTCGTTCGGGTCCTCGATCTCGTCGATGCGATCGGCGATCATCTCGGCGGAGAGATCGGGTTCGGTGATACCGGTGGTCATCCCGAGGAAGAGACGCGAGACGCGTCCACCGCCCACCGAGTACGCCTGGCCGCTGATCTCGCACGACGCGTGACAGAGGTACGCGACCAACGGTGAGATCAACTCGGGGCGCATGGTCTCGTCCATCTGTCCGGCCGTCATGCGGGTGTGCGCGATCGGTGCGATGGCGTTCACCCGCACGTTGTTGCGTCCGCCCTCGATCGACAGGACGCGGGTGAGACCCATCAACCCGGCCTTCGCCGCGCCGTAGTTCGACTGACCGAAGTTGCCGAACAGGCCAGAACCGGAGCTGGTGTTGACAATCCGGCCGTAGTTCTGCTCACGCAGCAACGGCCAGGCAGTCCGCAACACGTTGAACGCGCCTTTGAGGTGCACGTCGATGACCACATCGAGGATCTCGGGGGTCACGTTCTTGAACGCGGCGTCGCGCAGGATGCCGGCGTTGTTGACCACCACGTCGACGCGCCCGAACGAGTCGAGCGCGCACTGCACGATCGCCGCGCCGCCGGCGGGGGTCGCGACGGAATCGGCATTCGCCACCGCCTCACCGCCCGCGGCCCGGATCTCGGCCACGACCTGCTCGGCGGCGGTCGCCGAGCCGCCGGTGCCGTCGACCGCGCCGCCGAGGTCGTTCACCACCACCAGCGCGCCCCGTCGGGCGAGCTCGAGCGCATGACTCCGGCCGAGACCGCCGCCCGCGCCGGTGACGATCGCGACTTGGCCGTCGAAGACGAGAGGATCCATGAGCGCGGAGGCTAGGCATTCTGGCGGCCGTGAGGCAGTTTCCGCCACCGTCCAAGGTGCCTGCCACCCTCACTAGAGTTTCGTTCCGCATTGCGAGAACCCTTCATTCGCTCGCGGAGAAGGAGCAGCATCGTGGCGAAGCCCGCAGCCGCGCGGAAGCCGAAGGCCGCCGCCGGCGACGCCGACGCCGATGCCCTGAGTGGGTGGCAGCAACGAGCCCTCGACCGGTCACTGGTCGAGGCCAAGCGGCGCGCGCTCAACAAGAGCAACGGGTTCGTGCAGGCCGCCATCCAGCTGCTCGACGAGACCGGCGGCCTCAACTTCACCGTGCAGGACGTCGTCGATCGGTCGAAGCTGTCGTTGCGCAGCTTCTATCAGACGTTCGCGAGCAAGGATGACCTCCTGCTCGCGCTGTTCGAGGAGTACGTGGCGACCGCGGCAGCGTGGCAGCGGGAGGTCATGGAGCAGGCGGAAGACCCGATCGAGCAGATCCAGGTGTTCCTCACCAGCCTTTGGACCGGCAAGCTGAGTGCTGAGGTCACCCGCGCGCTCGCGCTCTACAACCTGACGCTGTCGGCGACTCGGCCCACCGAGCTGGCCCATGCGCTCGAACCGCAGCTGGCGGTGCTGCTCGAAGCGGTGGAACGCGGGATCGGGTCCGGCGTGGTGCGCGACGACATCGGGAGTCGTCGTCTCGCCGAAATCCTGCTGCACACCGGCACGGCCGCGGTGCACACCACGATCCTCCGCACCGGCAGCGAGTCGCCCGACGACGTGTGGGCGTTCTGTCTGGGCGGACTGCGCGCGCGACCCTGATCGCGCCGGTCTGATCGCGCGGGTCCGGCCGCGTCGCGATCCGAGGTGCCACCGCTAGTCTGCGCCCACATGGAGGTCGGGGAATTGTGAGCGCGGGCCCGCCGCCGATCACGAGCACGACGCTCGGCGACCTGTTCGAGGAGATCGGCACGCGCGAGGCCGACGCCCCGGCCTACGTCGAGGGTGACCAGCGGCTCTCGTATGGGGAGTGGCTCCGCGGTGCCGATTCGCTGGCTGCCGAGCTGCGCGCGCGCGGCGTCGCGCCGGGCGACGTCGTCGCGTTCTCGTTGCCGTCGTGCATCGACTACGCGGTCGCGTACGCGGCATGCACTCGGTTGGGCGCGGTCGCGACCGGGATCAACCCGCGGCTCGGTCCCCGCGAGGTTTCCGCCATCTTCCAACGCTGCGAACCGGTCGCGCTGCTCCACGAGGGCATCGACTCCCCGGTCCCCACCGACGCGCCCGCACCGAAGGTGCTCATGCCGCGCGCGGAGGTGGCAGCGGCGTGGCAGGCCGGCACGTCGTTCCCCGACCGACCCGTGCGCGCGGCCGAAGATCCCGTCTGCATCGTGTGGACGAGCGGTACCACCGGTCTGCCGAAGGGCGCGTGGTTCGACCACCGCGCGCTCGAAGCTTCGGCGCGCCTCAGCGACATCCTCAGCGCGTACCACGACGTCCGCTTGATGCCGGTGCCGTTCGCGCACGCGGGGTACATGAACAAGCTCTGGGACCAGGTCGAGTTCGTGATCAACTGCGTGCTCACCGCGACGCCGTGGACGGCGGAGTCGATGCTCGAACTGATGGTGGCCGAACACGCCACGATGGGATGGGGTGTGCCCACGCAATGGGCCAAGGTCGTCGACCTTCCGCAACTCGCCGACGCCGATCTCTCCGCGCTGCGTCTCTGTTCGACCGGCTCCGCGCCCGTCACACCCGAGTTGGCGGAGAAGATGCGCACGCGCCTCGGCTGCCCGATCGTCGTGCGGTACGCATGCACGGAGTCGTCGTCGATCACCGGCACCCGTCCCGACGATCCGCCGGAGGTGCTGTTGCACACCGTCGGCCGTCCCCAGCAGGGCATCGAGCTCGAGCTCGTGAGCGAGGACGGCGCCGAAGTACCGCAGGGTGAGGTCGGTATCGTCACGCTGCGCTCGCCGTGCAGCATGCGGGCGTACTGGAACGATCCGGAGCGTACGGCGGAGACGTTGTCGCCCGACGGGTGGATCACCACCAGCGACCTCGGGTTGCTCGATCCCGACGGCAACCTCGTGTTGCGCGGCCGCACCAGCGAGATGTACATCCGCGGCGGGTTCAATGTGCACCCGCTCGAGGTGGAGCGGGTGCTTGCCGACCACCCGAAGGTCGGGCGCGTCGCGATCGTCGGAATTCCGGCCCCGACCATCGGCGAGATCGGGGTGGCCTTCGTCGAGCCCGCGGATCCCGCCGATCCGCCCGCGCTCGACGACCTCCGCGCCTTCGTGCGCGAACGTCTCGCCGACTACAAGGCCCCCGACCGGCTCGAGATCGTCGCCGAGCTCCCGATGACGTCGATGCTGAAGATCGACAAGCGCGCGCTGGCAGCACTGGCCACTCAGTCCGCCTGAGCGCGGAAGTGGGGGATGACCTGCTGGCCGAAGATGCGGATCGACTCGAGCATCTCGTCCTGTGTCAGCGTGCCCATCTGGATCAGGCACATCACGTTGTCGACGCCGGCGGTCCGCAGTCGCTCGACGTACGCGATTGCGGTGTCGGCGTCGCCGAGCGCGTGATCAGTGTTGTACATCGACGATGCCGCGGTCGGCGGTGCCTCGCCGCGTGCGATCGCGGCGTGGGCCGACGCCAGGTGTTCCTGCATGAACGCCGGATTGTCGACCGATTCGGTGTCGCGCGCCGGTGCGACGCCGTTGGGCGCCGCCCAGTGCGTGATCGCCTCGGCGAAGAATCGCAGCGCGCGGCACCCCTTGCGGAAGGCCTGCTCGCGGTCGTCCATGAGGAACGTGGGGCAGAGCGCGACGAACTCGTCGTTGACCATGCCCGGCGACACGACGGCGTCGGGATCACGCCGCGCGCGCTCGTCGTCGAACATGGCGCGCATCTCGCCGATCATCTCGGGACCGCCGAAGCCGAGGACCATGGGTCCGACCCCGTACTCCGCGGCTCGCCGGACCGTCTCGGGATTCGTGCACGCGAGGAAGAGCGGCGGGTGGGGGAGTTGTACCGGTCTCGGCACGATGGTGTGGGGCGGGCGGTTCGGCGGGTGCTGGATGGTCAGCAGGTCGGAGTCCCACTGGATGGTGTCTTCGCGCCAGCAATGGCCGATGAAGGTCAGTGCCTCTCTCACCTGAGGTGCGGTCAGCTCGGGGTCGACGCCACAGAGCGACATTTCCTGCGCGGTGCCACCGCGCGCGGCGCCGAGGTCGAGCCGTCCGTCGCTGATGATGTCGAGCATCGCGGCGCGCTCGGCCACCCGCACCGGGTGGTTGTAACCGAACGGCATGCACACCGCGGCGTGTCCGACCCGGATGCGTGAGGTCTTCGCCGCGACCGCGGTCAGGAAGATCTCGGGCGCGCTCATGTGCGAGTACTCGATGAGCGAGTGGTGCTCGACCGCCCAGACGCCGTCGAAGCCCATCTCCTCGGCGAACACCGCCTGTTCGACGCAGTTGCGGATCGCCTGACGCTCGACGTCGGGGGTGCCGAACTCGACCTGCGCCTCGAAGATCATCGAGAACTTCATTCCGCGTGCTCCTCGCATTCCGGTCCCGGGAACGTACCCCCGTTCCCGGGACCCGCGCTTGCTCCCGACCCTTCGGATAGGTTCCGGTGCCATGTCGTCGCACCCGTACCACGACGTCGCCATCACCGGTGTCTTCAACACCGAACAGGCACGCGTGCTCGAGGGCGAGGACTCGATGTCGATCGCGTTCAAGGGCGCGCTCGGTGCGCTCGCCGATGCGGGTCTGGGCGTTCGCGACGTCGACGGCGTAGTTGGCCAGTTCGCCAACGACTTCGTGTACCAGGCCCGGCTTGCGCCGGCGTGGGTCACGTCGTCGTGGTCGGGGATCCCAGCCGTGCTGCAGGCGGCGACGGCCATCGCCGCGGGCATGGCGACCCGGGTACTCATCATGGCGGGTGCGGCTGGTGTCTACGTCGATCGCGCATCTACCGCGCCGTGGACGCGCCCGAGTAGCGAGTTCGTGGCGCCGTTCGGGATGTTCACCGCCGCAGAGTTCGCGCTGGTCGCGCGCCGTCACATGCACAGGTACGGGACCAAGCCCGACGCGCTCGCGACCGTCGCCGCGGTCATCAGGAACAACGGGCACGTGAACCCCGAGGCGATCTACCACGGCCGGGGTCCCTTCACTCCGCAGGACATTCTCGACAGCCGCATGGTTGCCGACCCGTTCCATCTCCTCGACTGCGCGACGGCGTCGGAGGGAGGTTGCGGGATCGTGTTGACCCGAGCCGACATGGTGGCGGACGCGCCGACGCGTCCGGTCTACGTGTTGGGGGGGAACAGCGACAGCGGCGGCACCGCGTACCGAAACCCGCCGACCTGGGACCTCGGCGGCAACCGGCGCGCCGATCTCGTGAACGGCACCGTCGGACGTCGGGCCGCGCAGGACGCGTTCCGCACCGCCGGGCTGTCGCAGACCGACGTCGACGTGTGCGAGTTCTACGACCCGTTCTCGTTCGAGATCATCCGGCAGTTCGAGGCGTACGGATTCTGTGGTGAAGGCGAGGGCGGCGACTTCGTCATGGGCGGGACCATCGAGCCCGGCGGTCGCTACCCGGTGACGACCGATGGCGGAGTGATGTCGTACAGCCACGCCGGCGCGTCACCGCAGATGTTGCAACGCGTGATTCGCGGCGTGCAGCAGCTCCGCGGTGCCTGCAGGACCACCCAGATCGACGGTGCCGAGGTCGCGATGTGTTCCAACGGAGGTTCGGGAGCGTTGTTCACCGACGTGATGTTGCTGGGAGTTGATCGACCATGACCGAAGCGGCCGCGCTCGAACCGCAGGCGGGGATCGTTCCAGTTCCCCACCCGAGCCCGCTCAC
>Ga0075026_100000076_pt1 | contig 31511 bp, 23 predicted proteins | sample Str012_2_FD_71392 | JGI IMG/M metagenome (GOLD analysis project Ga0075026, IMG submission 71392) | Freshwater sediment microbial communities in response to fracking from Pennsylvania, USA - Straight Creek_MetaG_SC_2012 | ecosystem: Environmental > Aquatic > Freshwater > Creek > Sediment... | reverse complement strand
ATTGTCGAATATACGAATACTTGTTTCTGTCTGAATTTTTTAAATTGTCGGCCTGTATCTCAACATGTTAACCACAAATACGCAATGTTTTTTGCAACCTTAAATTATTGCGACAATACAGCCGACAAATTGCTGTTTCATTGCAAAAAATCTTTGATGTCTTCCAGCGGACTTAGAATATTCAGTATGTCTTTATTGGTCACATGCAGGTACCGCAGCGTGGTTTTAAGATCATTGTGCCCCAGTAACTTTTGTATAAAAACAACATCCGTGCCCTTGTCTATCAGGTGCGTGGCAAAACTGTGCCGTAGCATATGCATACTGCCGGTTTTATGAATGCCCGCCTTTTGTTTGGCCGCTTTTATAATGTTTTCAAGGCTCCGGGTACTATAGGCCGTTCCGCTTACCGTTCCCTCAAATAAATATTTGGCTGTTTTGTATTTAGCCGTATAGGCCCGCAGCATAACCAGCATCACCGGGCTTAGGCTCACCATCCTGTCTTTTTTGCCTTTTGCCCGCCGTATAAACAACAGGCGCCGGTCTTCGTCTACATCTTTTAGCTCCAATGCCGTTACTTCACTCACCCGCAAACCACAAGCATACGCCAGCATCAACATCGTTTTGTGTTTTACATTGGCAATAGCCTTCAGTAATCTTACAATCTCTTCCTTGCTCAGTACTTTGGGCAGCAGGCTTGCTTTTTTAGGCCGGGGTATATCCCAGAAGAATTGCGCTCTCTTCAATACCTGCTCGTAATAAAATTTAAGGGCATTTATCCGGCTGTGCAGCGTGTTTTCCGACAGTTGCAATTTTACGGCACAATATTCCAGGTAATCTTTTATTCGTTCCGGGCTAAATTCATCGGCCGGGTGTTTTTTTATCGCCCGTAAAAAAACGTTTACTTCATTCAGGTAGGTTTTTCGGGTAGAGGGGCTATAGGCTTTTAACAATAAACGCTGTTCCATTGCCGCAATCACATGGGCATTCACCGGGTCAATTTTTGCAGCTGATTCAGCTCCTCGTTGTAAGGGAAAATGTTTTTTTTCAGCCACCACCTGTTTTGCCGGGGCAACCACTTCATGCGCTTTTTTATCCGGTTGGGGTAATAGAACAGGCTGGGTTTTACCCGCATCTTTTTTCTTATTGCCCAGGTATTCACGCAGTGCAGCAGTATCTGTTTCTGCCAGGCCGTTTAGCACTTGGCGCAGTAAATTGTAATATTGCCTGCTTAAGGGCAAATACCAGCAACGGTTTGTCTGGCTCCATTTGGCCCTGGCGCTTTTATTGAGCGCATGGTTTACGTTCACATTGTTTTTAAGGTAAATGCCAATACATTCCTGTCCGCGGTGCTGCAGCGGCTTCAGCGTTACCAATACCAATTTATTTTTAATAACATTTTCCAAAGCAGCGGTCACAAATTATACAGGTAAAAGCAAGCGGGGTTCAGTAAAAACCTGGGTTTGCCGGTTATTATTATGCTACTGGCGGCAATTGCCCAGGTTTGCAGCGGGCAAAGCTTCGCTACCCTCAGTCACAGACGAATAGGGATACCCAATTGATCTTCAATTTAATACTTTAATTCAAAAAGTTTCGCTTACCCACACAAATATATTTTTATGCAGCAATACGCTGCGTATTTACAACTACGGCTACCCGCTGCTAAATCCAGTAACATTATTTTTCATATGTACAGGTTTACCCGTTTTCGCTCAATTCCACCTGTCAACCATGGCAAAAAAATTGGCAAAAAAACAAACATGATCATTATGTTAAGACAAATGTAAATTCGTAAAAGCCGGTAAAACATGCCAGCGCTTGCTCATTTTTAATCAACAACAGCGCCCTGGGGGCAGCATTGCTAACCCGTAGCATAACTATTTTGCAGGGCAGATGAGACCGGTAGGGGGGTGGTTCGTATAAAAAAGATTGCTTGCCACTCTCTTTTAGAGTCCCGCTAATTACCGGAAGGGGGTGAGGTCAAAGATCTTTATCTTCATCGCCCAATCCTGCAATTGCTCCAACAAATAAAAATTTCGCCATGAAAAATACGGTAAGAAGTTTTAAACAAATACTGGCCTGTATGCTGGCAATGGTTTTTTATTGTCATGCACAAAGCCAGGCATCAGTATCTGCCAAAGACGCCAAAAAAATCAGCAAAGATTTATTCGGGATTTTTTTTGAGGATTTAAGTTACGCAGCAGACGGCGGATTGTATGCAGAGCTGGTTCAAAACCGTTCGTTTGAATTCAATCCCGGCGACCATGCCGGCTGGAACCCTTTAACCGCCTGGGATTATACCACCGATGGATTTGGCTATGGCAAACTTTCGGTTGAAACAGGTCTCCCGCTTCATGCCAATAACCCGCACTACCTGGTGCTGGAGATTGAAGAACCCGGCCAGCAGGGGATAGGCATCAGCAACAACGGCTACGATGGGTTTCCTGTAAAAGCAAATGCAGTATATAATTTTTCAGTTTTTATCCGGCAGCTTTCAAAAGAAACCATACCCGTAAAAGTTACACTTCAAAGTAAAAAAGGAATCGTTTATGGCGAACTTGGCTTTTCCACAAAACCGGGCGAATGGCAAAAGTATACAGGCACAATAACCAGTGCACAAACAGACGACAGCGCCTGCCTGGTAATAAAAGCAACGGCAAAAGGAAAAATGGCCATCGATGTGGTTTCTTTGTTTCCGCAAAATACATTTAAAAACAGGCCCAATGGCATGCGGGCCGACCTGGGCCAGGCCATTGCCAGCCTGCAACCAAAATTTATGCGCTTTCCCGGCGGTTGTTTGGTGCATGGAGACGGGCTGGGCAATATCTACCGCTGGAAAAACAGCATCGGGCCGGTAGAGCAAAGGCTCGAACAAAAAAATATCTGGAACTACCACCAGTCGCTGGGACTTGGCTATTTTGAATATTTTCAGTTCTGCGAAGACATTGGCGCAAAGCCGCTGCCGGTGCTGGCTGCCGGCGTAAGCTGCCAAAACTCCGGCGGCACCTGGCGCATTGGCGGTACCGGCCAGCGCGGACTGCCCATGGATGAAATGAAACAATATGCCAGTGATGTGCTGGACTTAATTGAATATGCCAACGGACCCGCAGCTTCTGAATGGGGCGCCAAACGGGCCGCTGCCGGGCATCCTGCACCGTTTCACCTGCAATACCTGGGCATTGGCAACGAAGACAAGCAAACCGATGATTTCAGGGAAAGGTTTACATACATTTATAACCTGGTAAAACAAAAACACCCCGAAATAACTGTAGTGGGTACCGTTGGGCCCGCACCCGATGGCGAAGATTTTAACCTGGGCTGGCAATATGCCAACCAGCTGGCAGTACCGGTAGTGGATGAACATTATTACGAAAGCCCTGAATGGTTTATGCACAACAATCTCCGGTACGATGCCTACAACCGTGCACACTCAAAAGTATACGTGGGCGAATACGCTTCCTGGGGCAATAAATTGAAAAATGCATTGTCAGAAGCCATGTACATGACAGGGCTGGAGAGAAACGGCGACATTGTGCAGATGGCATCGTATGCACCATTGCTGGCCCGCATTGGCCACACTTCCTGGAACCCCAACCTGGTCTATTTTAATGGAACAGCCGTTGTACCCACCGTTAACTATTATGTGCAGCAATTGTTTTCCACTAACCAGGGCGATGTTTATTACAGTAACAAGGTTTTATTTGCAGGCCACAACGCTGCAGACACTGCTTTGGCTGCTTCTTGTGTGCGCGACAGCGAAAGCGGCGATATCATTGTGAAAATTATCAATACAAACAATACAACAGCAGCGGCAAAAATTGATCTTTCGGTATTTAAAAATATCGATCCGGTGGCTTCCTGTACGGTGCTTAGCGGAGACCCCAATGCAACCAACAGTATCGAACAACCTAAAAACATCTTTCCCTCCACTGCTGCTTTTAAAGCGGGTAAATCTTTTGTGTACAATGCGGCGCCCTGGTCGCTCAGCGTAATAAGAATCAAGCAAAAAGCAAAAAACTAAATATGCATTGTGCCAGCGCCTGAAAGAATATCCTGCGTATATTGAGGTTTTAAATTTTGCCAATAAAATTAGCCCATATGCAATATTCTTTCAGGATAGCCAGCAGCCTGGTTATCGCAGCATTCGTCTTGTTTGTGTTTTCCTGCTCCAACCAGCCTGCCGGCAAACCCAGGGTTTTAATCTTCAGTAAAACGGCTGGTTACCACCACGCGTCAATAGCAAATGGTATTGTGGCCATTAATAAACTGGGCAGCCAGCACAATTTTGATACGGATACTACTACCAACGCAGCCCTGTTTAATGAAGACAGCCTGCAAAAATATGCAGCGGTTATTTTTTTAAGCACCACTGGCGATGTGCTGAACAATTTTCAGGAAGCCGCTTTTGAACGCTATATACAAGCGGGCGGAGGCTATATGGGCATACATGCGGCGGCCGATTGCGAATACGACTGGGGCTGGTATGGCCGTTTGGTGGGGGGCTATTTTTTGAGCCATCCCGGTATTCACGATACATTTCCCAATATACAGGAAGGCGTTTTTACTGTAGTAGATTCCAGCAACGATGCCTGCAAACAACTGCCCAAATTATGGAAGCGTACCGATGAGTTTTATAGTTTTAAAAAACTGAGCAAAGAAGTAAAAGTGCTGCTCAGTATAGATGAGAAAACCTATCATGGCGGCGTAAACGGAGACAACCACCCCATGGCCTGGTACCACGATTATGATGGCGGCCGTGCTTTTTATACCAACCTGGGCCATACCAATGAATCTTATACCGATTCGCTTTACCTCACACATATTTTAGGGGGCATTGAATATGCCATTGGGGGCAATAAAAAACTGGATTATACAAAAGTAAAAACATTGCTACCGCCGGAGGACAACCGCTTTTCAAAAACAATACTCACCCAGGGCGAATTTTTTGAACCCACGGAGATGACCATTCTGCCCAATTTTGACATCCTGGTCATTCAGCGCCGCGGCGAAATAATGCTGTACAAAAGCGAAACAAAAAAAGTAAAACAGGTTGGCTTCTTTAATGTGTATTACAAAACCAGCAAACCCGGCGTAAATGCCGAAGAAGGCATGCTGGGCCTGGCAAAAGATCCCAATTATGCCAAAAACAACTGGGTATACATTTATTACAGCCCGGCAGATACCGGCGTCAACCGGTTGTCGAGGTTTACTTTTAAAAATGATACGCTCGATAAGGCCACTGAAAAAGTAGTACTGGAAGTAAAATCGCAACGCGATATTTGTTGCCATACCGGTGGCTCCATTGCATTTGGCCCCGACGGACTCTTGTATTTTTCTGCCGGCGACAACTCAACTCCGTTTGATGAACCGGGCCAGCATTATGTCAACAGTGGCTATGGACCGCTAAACGATGCCCCGGGGCACCTGCAGTACGATGCCCGGCGATCTTCCGGCAATACAAATGACCTGCGCGGAAAAATTATGCGCATCCGCGTAAAAGACGATGGCAGTTATGAAATACCCGATGGCAATCTTTTTCCCAAAGGCACGGAGAAAACGCGGCCGGAAATTTATGTGATGGGCAACCGCAACCCTTACCGCATTACCGTAGATCAGAAAAACAGTTTTTTATATTGGGGTGAAGTAGGGCCCGATGCACAAAACGATAGCCTGGCTACACGCGGGCCACGTGGTTACGACGAGATCAACCAGGCCCGTAAAGCCGGTTTTTTTGGATGGCCTTTGTTTGTAGGAAATAATTATGCCTACCGCCGCTACGATTATACTACCGGTGTAAGCGGCGATGCGTATGACCCCGCTAAACCCGTAAACGAATCAAGAAACAATACCGGCTTAAAAGAATTGCCGGCTGCGCAACCGGCATTTATCTGGTATCCTTATGCCGCCTCTCCCGATTTTCCGCAGGCAGGCACCGGTGGCAGAAATGCCATGGCAGGCCCGGTTTATTATACAGACTTGTTTCCGGCTGCAACCCGCCTGCCGGATTATTACAATGGCAAACTCATCATCTACGATTGGATACGCGGCTGGATAAAAGCAGTGACACTGCAACCCAATGGCGATTTTGATAAGATGGAACCTTTCTTTGGCTCCATCCAGTTGAATTCTTGTATTGATATGGAAGTGGGACCCGATGGTAAATTGTATTTGCTGGAATATGGTACCGGCTGGTTTAGCAAAAACCCCGATGCCGGTCTCGCAAGGATCGATTTTAACGGCGGCAACCGCCCACCATCGGTAAAATCTATTACCGTCAATAAAACTTCGGGTGTATTGCCATTTAGCATTACGGCTACAACAGACGCTGAAGATCCTGAAAAAGACAAAGTGAATTACAAATGGAATTTTGGCAACGGCGAAACAAAAGAAACAACAACGCCCACCGTAGATTATACCTATACAAAAGCCGGTGATTTTAAAATTTCTGTTGAAGCAGCGGACGATAAAAATGCGGTGGGTAAAAGCGGTACAGTGGCCGTTTATGCCGGCAATGAAGCGCCGCAGGTAAACATTGCCATTACCGGTGGCAACAAATCATTTTATATTCCCGGTTTGCCCGTGCAATATGCAGTGGCTGTAACCGATAAAACAGATACCGCTAAGATTGATATGGCAAACCTCTATGTTTCTGTAGACTACCCGGAAGGTTTCGACAAAGCCGCTGCACCCATGGGCCACCAGCAGGGACTTGCCAGCATCAGCGGAAAAAATATCATGCTCTCGCTCGATTGCAAAAGCTGTCACAAAGAAGCAGACAAATCAATCGGTCCTTCGTTTACACAGGTGTCGGCCAAATATGCAAAGGATGCCAATGCAGCCACTTATCTTTCGCAAAAAATTATAAAAGGCGGAAGTGGAGTATGGGGAGAAGTGTCTATGGCAGCGCATCCAAATCTGGCGCAGGAAGATGCGGCACAAATTGTTTCCTGGGTATTGTCTTTGACCAACAAAGCAGCCATCAAAAAATCTTTGCCGGCATCGGGTAGTATTACAGCATCCGCTGTTGCAAAGCCTGCCAGTACCATGGTCATTGCGGCCAGTTATACCGATAAAGGCGGCAACAACATTAAAGCACTAACCGGTAATGCCACAGCTTCTTTGCACAGCAATACCCTTACTTTTTCGGGCACAGAAAAAGTAAAAGGGTTTAACCCGATCAAATACAATGGCATCAATATGCTAATCTTTCCCGCAAGCGACGGATGGCTGAGTATCGCTGATATTGATCTCACCGGTGTGTATTCCATCAATGTCAATTGCGGCTGGCAAGAAACGGTGAAGACACTCGATTTTGAATTGCGACTGGATGCGCCCGACGGAAAATTATTGGGAAAAGGATCGATGCCATCGCCCAAAAAAGGACAACAGTCGGGCACTGCAAATATTCCGGTGGCCAGCATTACCGACGGGCAATTGCATACCATTTATATACTGTACCATCCCAAAGAGCCGGTAAAGGGCAGTATTGTATCCGTTCGTTTTAATGGAAAATAAAAAGCAACAGCACATTTATAGAACAGGTATGGCAATGAAAAATAATTTTGGTGCGGGATTTTTATATGCGATGCTTACGTTACTGTGTGTTGCTGATGTAAAAGCGCAGACGGGCATATCGGGTACGGTAACCGATACACAACAGCAACCGGTAAGCCACGCAAGTGTTCATTTGCTGAATACACAAACCTATGCCATTACCAATACCGCCGGTGTATTTGCAATAGAGGGTTTGCAACCCGGCAGGTATACCATCGAATTGTCGGCCATTGGGTATGCCACACTGGCAAAAGATATTGAGCTGAATGCCCGCAACCATCCTTCGTTCAGCTTTCAATTGAGCAGTACCCTGGCCCAACTGGAAACCGTAGTGGTAACGGCTGATAAAAAAGAAACGCTATTGCAGCAAACACCGGTAAGTGTTACGGCTTTGTCTGCGCGGCAGGTAACTGAGTACCGGCTCTGGAATATTAAAGAGTTATCGGCCATCGTACCAAATTTCTATTCGGGCAATCCCGGAGACGAAAGAAATGTGAGTGCCATCCGCGGCATTGCTACTACTTCCTATGATCCGTCTGTTGCCACTTATATTGATGGTGTTAACCAGTTCAGTCTCGATACTTATATTCCGCAGCTTTCAGACATTGAAAGAATTGAAGTGTTGCGCGGCCCGCAGGGAACACTCTACGGAAGAAATGCCATGGGGGGTGTTATCAATATCATTACAAAAAAGCCGGCCAATAGCCCAGGCGGTTTTTTTGATTTAAGCTTTGGTAATTATGGCCAGCAACGTTTTGCTTTCGGGTTTCGCATGCCCATTGTAAAAGACAAATTGTTTATGGGCTTCTCGGGCGTAAAAAGTAAAAGAGACGGGTATTATAAAAATGAGTTTACCAATACTTCCTTCGACAGCCAGGACCAGGAGTCCGGTAATGTATACCTGAAATACCTGCCCACAGCAGCCTGGTCACTTACTTTAAATACAAAATTCCAGGGCAATACCAATAACGGCGCCTTCCCGGTGGTAAACGGTGTTGACGATGCTTTGAAAAATCCGTATGTGCTCAACCAAAACGCCGTTGGAAAAATGTTCGACAATACGCTGAACGCTTCTTTATCCGTTGCACACAAAGGGCGCCTGGCAGATTTTACCTGGCAAACCGCCTGGCAAAACAATTACCGCTACTATGGTTCGCCCATCGATGGCGATTTTTCTCCGCTGGATGCCGTTACCATTATGAACGATTACGGCCATCGCTGGAACAATGTAAAAGTGTTTACCAATGAAATCAGGCTTGGTTCTGCGGCCAATAAAACAGACAAGCTGAGCTGGACAACCGGTGCCTATTTTTTCCAGCAGCGAAGCCCCAATAAACAAGCAACGCATTTTGGAAAAGACGCGGGACTGCTGGGTGTGCCGGGTACCGATTTCGCTACCATTAATACAACCACCGGAAAAAATACAGGGGCGGCACTGTATGGGCAAATCAGTTATTTGCTCTCCCAAAAATTAACCATTACGGGGGGCCTCCGTTTCGATTATGAAAACAAAAAGCTGGATGCATTGGGCGAATACCAGCCAGACGGACAAGGTGCCGTTGTAACCAGGTCCGATACTGCAGCGAGTGTGCATTTCAGTGCGTTTTCGCCAAAGCTGTCATTGAAATACCAACTAACGGAGACCAGTAACCTGTATGTGGGTTATAGCCGGGGTTTCAGAACAGGCGGCCTTACGCAATTATCCGGCGATCCGTCTCAGCCACCATTGTATCCCTACCAGCCGGAATACAGCAACAATATTGAACTGGGCACAAAAAATACCTTTTTCAATAACAGGTTCCGCATAAATGCCGTTGTTTTTTTAACCTTCTTAAACAACGCACAGGTGCCGGTTCTGGTGTTGCCGGATGCCATTACCATCACAAAAAATTCAGGCAAACTGCTGAGCATGGGGGCAGAACTGGAACTGTCTGCCAACCTGTTAAAGGGTTTACAGGCCGATTACAGTTTTGGCTATACAAACGCACGCTATAAATCATCCGGCATCTCATCCAACGGGCAGGTGATTGATCTGGATGGCAAGAAACAGGTGTATACGCCCGATATTACTTCGATGCTGGCCTTGCAATACAGTTACAGCATCCGGGAAAAGAAGCAACTGCAACTGCTTGTAAGAGCAGAATGGCAGTACCTGGGCAAACGCTATTTTGATTTTGCCAATACCATTCAGCAAAACGGCAATGGCATCGTAAACGTAAAGGCAGGCGTTCACTACCGCTACCTTGAATTGTATGGCTGGATGCGAAATGCGACCGGCAAAAAATACATTGAGTTTGCATATGATTTTGGTGCAGTGCACCTTGCCAGCCCCAGAACAATTGGGGTAACGCTGGCTACCCGGTTTTAGCAGGCATACAAGGCTGCAAACCCCGCCACTGCTCATGGCAGCATCGGGGCAGCCGGGCATATTGTACGGTAAGTGTTTTTTCCAGCCCGTTTTGTTTGAACTTTTTTTATTTTTGTTTAAACAAGCTCCGATGTTCTTCTCACACAAATTCCGGTGTAATTACGATGCCATATTACTCGACAAAATTGTGGCGTGGATAGATAACCAGCAATTAACGGCCGGGCTGCAGGAATCTTACTGTATGGTAGTGTTTACAGATGATCCCCATGCTTTTTTCTTTACCCACAGCAAAGAACTGGAGACCGGTTTTCTTGATCTGCTGCGGAAAAAGGATATACAACCCCTGCCAGTTGGCGCACTGGATATGCACCGTGTTGTTTCTGTCAGCACCTGCAACGAAAAAAGGGTGGTTGGCAGTTACGGTTTCTTTACAAAAATACTGTAGCCAATCACCGCTGAGACTGCTTACCCCGCCAAACAGGCTGCCATTCATTGCAAAACCTGGTAGAACAAGCCAATGATACCAGGCACACTAAAATGCTGCTGCCGGTGCCGGATACCCAAGGCTGTCAAAATGAAAACAATAAGGCTGTGTAAGCCAGTAAACGGGGCTTATCATTGCCAGGCTAAAAAACGTAGTACTACGGTTAGGAATGAGTAGTGGCCGTACCGGCTTCCCCATTTTCTTTCTCATCTTTGGGCTGCAAAAATGCCTCTTCAGTTATATTACTCATTAAACTTTGTTCCAAAGCCGCAGCTCAACACTGCGGTTTTTTTTGCGCAAAAAAAATCCCCGCCTGGGCGGGGATACACTAATTAAAATACATTAACCATTAAACCTTATCCTATGAAAGCAACAATGTACGATAAATTTGAACGCAAATGCAAATCAGGAATCCGAAAAAATGTTTTGCATAAAAAAAGGCCGGAGCTTATCCCGGCCTCACGCTTTGCCTGTAATCCAAAAAACCAACAAATGCAAGTCTAGTACATTGTAGCCAACGCCCGTCTACCCTAAATAGGGGATTTTTACCCGCCACAAATAAGCGAAGAATTATATATGTTGCTCCCAGGGCAGCGCTTTTCCAGCTTCCACCGCTGGTTGTGCAGAAAGGCGATCCTGTTGCATAACGCACACAGTTAGTCGCAATAGCGCAGCGGTAAAACAGCAATAAGGGGCATTATAAGAACGGACTTAATTACAAACAGTGTGGCCACGATACAGATCGTATTCTTACGATTCATAAAATTTTAAAAAAGAAATGCACATCTATTGCAGTTGTAAGATCCGCCAATTATCTTGTGCTCTCTTCAGTTGATCGCCAAGTCTATTCCTTTGAAATACCTGTATACTTATTTGCGTATTTCACCTCAAAATAGACGTTATGATCCACACAAAAGAACTCCGTTCAGGCAACAAGGTTAAGACACAACGGGGAGAAGTCATCACAGTTCAGCAAATCCTCAGCAACACACTGGTTTACGACAGCACGATAGAAGTGCAGCACGAATTGATTGGTGTAAAAGGCGCTTATGGACAAGACTACCTGGCACATTTAAACGAAGTAGTGAAGGAAGTAGATTGCCAGGATGTAGAACCTATTGCTTTAACCGATGATCTTTTAAGAAAATGCGGTTTCAGAAATTTCCTTCGCGAACAATGGATCCTCAAAATAGGCAGCAGCAATTTTGACTGGGAATTTGAAAACCAGCAATTGCGGTTAAGAAATCCTGCGCCCTGTTTGTCTTCTATCCAAAATCTCCACCAGTTACAGAACTTTTTGTTTGCTGTAGCCAATTACGAACTGGAAGTTAGTTTGTAAGCAAGCGGCGCTCATTACCGGGCCTCACCGCAGCATACCCTTCAAAGGGTCTATCCAAATCCACTTTAACGGCAGCAATGCAATCTTTTAAAGAACCATTTCTTTAAGCCGGCATCACTGTGTACATACTACCACCTGGGCAAACGACATGCTGCCTGCACTTTGTGCAGGCAGGGCCATACACGGCTGGCTATCCTGTTTGTACTGGTAAAATTTTATGCCTATTGCACTAAAAGGTTTCGCCCAGGTTGATTGAAATACCTGAATGATTTTTGCTGAACCCATAGTCGAGTGCAATATTGGTTCCGGATTTTTTATTGAACTTAAAGCGAAGACCGCCGCCCGCTGCCGGATGCAACTGCGAAAACTGGTTGCTATCGGGTGTTGATATACTGTTGATGTTTGCAAACAATACAAATCCCAGCAAGCCATTTTGTGTGATGTCTTTTCGGTATTCGGTTTCAAAATACAAAAGCCCTTTGCCGCGGTAACGGTTCTGATCGAAGCCACGGCCTGAACGCTGCCTGTAAGGATCCCAACCAATACTGGGCAAATCCAGGTAGGGAACGTTTTGATTCAAAGCCGTCCAGTAAAATGCCCAGAAAGCCAGCATGTTTTGCTTTTCCGGCACGCTAAAAGAAATGTACCGCCGCAGGTCTGCGTACAATGAATGCCAGTTGTAATCGCTGCCAAGTAGTTTTGGGTTAAAGCGGTACACGATATTGCCATAGTAACCCGGTAAGGGATTGAAAAGATTTTTTCGCCCATCGTACAACAGGTTAAGGGATACCCCGGATGAAAATGAATTTTTATCCGGGCTTGTGCCATAACGATAGCCTGTAAATTTTTGCAGGCTCACAGAATCACTAAAGGTTTCAATATCTGTGTGGCTGTCTAAATGGTACCCAATACCGGCAAACAGGTAGGGCCTTATCTTTCGTAGCAATGTCTGGTAAAACCGGATATAACTGTAGTTCATCAATATTTTGTTTGCGGAACTGTTGCCGCCAAGTCCCCAGGTATACTGCGGGTAATACAAAAAACGCGTATCTCCTTTTATATTCCAGCGATCCTGGTTAAGATAAATGCTGGTGCGTAAAGTATAACCATACCGGCCATCAAATGTAAAATACGGAGAGAAAGTAGCGGCCGAAAGTGATGTGCCGGCAATATCGCCCAGGTAAAAGCCTGCAGTGGTAGAGGTTACCAATGCATTGCCACCGCCTGCCACTGCAGTACCAAATGGGAGAAAAGAGAAATAAACTTTTTTAGCGCGGATGACCGGTGATTTTGCTGTGCCTTTGTGAAATGCCCGGCCGATAATATCAATGATATCTTTTTGCTGAACAATCTCTTTTTCAGGCTGTTTATCCTGCGATCTTGCAAATACGGGCAGCATGAAAAAAAGCAGTACGGTAATACAGCAATGATGAACTCTTTTTTTCATACCGGCATTATTATTAAGCAGATCCGCACCGCGGCCGCAGAAAAACAAACAACTGCGGTTTTTTGCAGCAGGGTAAGCAATAAATGATATGTGCAAAAACAGGAGGTCATTATTTATATAACGCCTCCTGCCTGTAAATATGATGGATGGGATTGCCTGTTCTTTTTATTTAAATGTAAAAGCAAACGTAAGTACACTTGCATACAATTCTGTAGACTGTGTATAGTGTCCATACCGCAGATCCAAAGCATTAAAGTGCTGGTTCAGGATGCCTTTTGGCGGTGCCAGGTGAATACCTGCACCCACAAACTGGCTGGTAAGTGCCGATAATGCATAGTTGCTCGTGAAATATTTGTCAGATGCAGTATGTGTTCCGTAAGCGCCAAAATAAGTGGCCGCTGTTTGCGTATAATAGCGGTAAAAAGGTGCAATGGAAAAGAATGAATTGATCTTTACCGGAACTTCCAGCTCGGCGGTATGCGCCCGCATGCCCCAGCTGTCCATATAGTAACGGTAAAATGTCCTCAGCACCACATGGTCGCCCATAAAATAATTAAACCTGAAACCAATGGGCAATTTGGTACGGATATCGGGCAGGTTTTCTACATGCACGGTTCCGTCTGTAAAATATACGCGGTGAAATGGCAGCCCCAGGTAACCGTTTTGCGCCGTAAGATCCGTTGTAACGCTAAACTGCATACGCGTATTGATAATTTGCGCTACCGATAAAGAAGCGGTATAGGTATTTCTTGGGTTAGAAGGGATGCTGCTTTTGCTCGATCTGCCACCAGACGTAACCGTATTGCCGCTTGCGGTGGTATAGGTGGTGGGGGAAGTAACCACCACGGCCGGTATCAGTTCCGAAGGATAAATCATTTTTACCTTGTCGAAAAAGCCGGAGATTTTACCATTGATTTCTGTATTGGTACCAATCTTCCGGCTGGCATGCACATCCATTCCAAATGATTTGTAATTGTATTCGCTGGAGTAATAGACGCCAATACCAAAACTATTTCCTTTAAGGTTTTCAACGGTCCACTCAACCGAAGGATAAATGCGGGTGCCGCCGGTTTTTGAAGCACCGGACTTTGAAACATAGGCAGAAGACGCCGCAGTGTGATGGTCGAGGCCCAGCCCGAGTTCCAGGCTGTGTTTGCTGTGGTTTGCATCCCAGCCAACAAATTTCACATTCAGTCCGTTGGAAAGATCGGTTACATGTTCGGTGCCAATGCCGCCGGTTACCGCCGAGTGGTTTCCCTCCTGCGTATAATAGCTGGAAACAAGGTTTACTTCGTCAATCCGAAGAGGCTTGGTTTCATAAACCGTATCGGGCCGGCTTGTTTTTTGCGCAAAAGCACCCAGGAACATGATGTAAATACCTATAACAGTTAAGCAAAGCTTACGCATAATAATTTGAATAAAGGATGTATGAATTAATTGCAGCCGCAGCCGCCGCCGGTTTTACCGCCATTGGCGCCCGCTGCACCTTCGCGGTAAGTTTGAAAATTGGATTCTGTTTTCTGGCTTTTTCTTGCACCCAGCGACATGTCGGCGTCGTTCAGTTTATTTTTCTGGTACTCCTTTACGTGTGCGCAGGAGGCCAGGCCAGCCAACAGAACAGACAGCAGGGTAAAAACGGCAATGGTTTGCTTTTTCATGGTTTGCTTTTTATGTAAAATGTAAGTTTTTGGAAGTATAGATTACATCATTGTCATCTATTACAATGGCTTCGATGTCTTTGATCTGGTTGATCATGTCAAGCCCGGCGCGGATGCCCATAATGGTTACCGGGGTAGCCATGGCGTCTGCAATTTCTGCATTGAGGGTAATGATGGTGACGCTTTTAATGCCCCTCACGGGAAGGCCTGTACGCGGATTGATGGTGTGCGAATATTTCTGGCCGTTTATCATCACAAACTTTTCATAGTTGCCCGAAGTAGCTACGGCCATATTGGTAACGCTCAGGTAAGAAAATATTTTGCCGCTCAGGTTGGGGTTTACGATGCCAATGGTCCAGGGCTGGCCATCGGGCTGGCGGCCCCAGGTGGTCAAATCGCCGGAAGCATTTACGATGCCATTGTACACGCCGCCTTCTTTCAGTACTTCTTTTGCTTTTTCAGCAGCATAACCTTTGCCAATACCACCAAAGCCAATGCGCATCCCTTTTTCTTTCAGAAATACCGTCATTTCTTTTTCGTCCAGCACAATATTGCGGTAATTGATCAGCCTTACCATCCGTTTGGCGGTTTGGGCATCGGGCAAATGATCCATGCTGGTATCAAAATTCCAGAGCGATTTATCAACCGAACCATAAGTAATGTCAAATGCACCCTGGGTAATCTCAGAAATGCGGATGGAGCGCTGTATCAACCGGAAAACTTCTTCGCATACTTTTACCGGGGCAATGCCTGCGGCGCGGTTTACGCGGTTGGTTTCGCTTGCTTCATTAAAGGTAGTCAGCAATTGTTCTATCCTTTGTATTTCGGCAACTGCACTGGCAATCCGATCGTTTGCCCAATCACTGCAGCGTCCGGCAACGGTAATTTCAAACTGGTTGCCCATTAATTTTATGCACTGTTTGTGCAGGGTGGCCGGCGCCGTCATTTTACCTGTTAACATGAATCGCAAAGTTTAGCTCATCAATAAATGCAGCAGCGCCTTCTTTTGGAAAGCCATCCCATACTTTCTGTACTTTGCCTTCTTCATCCAGCAATACCGTACTGGGAAAATTGCCGTTGGGATTGTACAGGTCTGCCAGCTTATCATTTTGTTGCTGCTGTACTTTTGGCAACTGGTTTTTCTTTTGTCTCGGAAAATCGGCATTGATCAATACCAGTTGCCCCCCGGCTATTTTATTAAAGTCGCTGCTTTCAAAAATTTCTTTGTGCAATCTTATACAGGGCCCGCACCAGTCGGAACCCGAAAAGGTCAGTAAAATATACTGATGTTTCTCTTGTGCGGTTTTTTTGGCGGCCTCAAAATCAGTCAGCCACGGGTTGGTATTCAAAACTAAAGCGGAATAGATAATGAGCGACAGCAACTTCATCTAAAATAATTTTATTATTGTTTATTTAACAGCGGTTTGTTAATGATTTACAAAGCAGCCGCTGGTTTGTAAAAGATTGCTTTTTATTGATTACAGATAGTATACAAGAAAGCAAGTCTATGCCAGTAGACTTGCTCCAATAACCAATACAAACCTATTTTACCGTGATAAGAACAGATGCTGAATCTTTTCCTTTCTGGCAGCCACCTTCATGATAGCCATGGCCGGTCCAGAGACTGTCGATATGGTGATTCCAGGTGCTGTCCTGTGCATGATGGCCGGTACTGTCTGCATAGTTACAGTGATGCACGGAGTCAAGCGCCAGGCTTCTTGCCCTGATGCCCACGGTGTAGCTGCCCGGTTGTGAAAAACTGATGTAATTGGTTTTTTCGGTGGTCACTGTATACGCTGCCTTTGCATTGCTGGCGGGCGTTACAGACCAGCTCAACGCATTTGAACTGGTGGTTGCGGTAACCGTAATGGTTTGCCCAACAGCAACACTGGTAGAAGAAGCGCTGAGCGAAATGGTAGCACCATTAGAGGCGGATTTATTACAGGCGAACAATAACAGGGCTCCTGAGCATAAGGTCAAAACAAGTTTTTTCATGCGAGATGTTGTTTTTGAAAATTGTTTGCAAAAGTTGTTATAAGCCCCAGATGCTGCGAATGCATAAAATGGTTGGGTGACGGGAAAAATTAGCTGTTTGCAAACTGTGCTATTAACATCTTGTTTACATCTTCCAAACGCTGGCTGCTTGCAAGCCCGCCATCAGCTAACTGCAAAAGGCCTGGAACCCTTTATTTTGCCGGGTTTTGTTGCCGGTACAAGGATACTCTTATGCTTCTTGTCGTTAAATAGCCATTGCGCCTGATAGGTTTATCCACAGCAAGTTCAGGTAAACATCTATTTTTTTTATTTCAGGTCCTTAGTTGTTTTGCACATATATAAATCTAATGTCTATGATAAGGATTGTAATTGCAGATGACCACAAATTGTTTGGGGAGACCCTGAGTGATATGCTTGTAACCAATTCAGATTTTGAAGTGGTGGCGCTTTGTGGCAACAGCGAGGAAGCCATTGAAATAGTACGTGCAGAAGAGCCGGATATAGTGTTGATGGACATCAATATGCCGCCAATCTCTGGCATCGAGGCCACAAAAACAATCAGCAGTTTCTCAAAGTCAAGGGTCATTGGCTTATCCATGCACGCCCATCCGGTGTATGCCAAGAATATGATACGTGCAGGTGCAAAAGGCTATGTCACCAAAAACTCTTCCAAAGAGGAAATATTTTCTGCCGTGTGTGAAGTAAAAAATGGCAACCGGTATATCTGCAGCGAAATCAAAAATATGATTTCAGACAACCTGATGGACGATGACGATGAAAAGCCGCATGCGGGTTTACTAACTGCCAGGGAAATACAGATTATTGAGTTTATCCGGGGCGGGTTTTCATCAAAAGAAATTGCCAGCAGCATATCTGTTTCGCCCAAAACTGTGGAAGTACACCGGCACAATATCCTCAAAAAGCTAAAACTGAAAAACTCCAGCAGCCTTGTAAATTTTGTTTATACAAACGCGGATTACTTTTTATAACTACAGGTAGTTCAGGTTTGGATACTGGTTGAGTGAACGAATGCAGGTGTTCTTCATTTTAATGCCGCAACATTTCTTACAAGGGCGCCTGGTTTAGCAGCAGCCAGTAAAAGCCCAGGTTTTTGATGGCATCTGCAAAACCTTCAAAATTTACCGGCTTCACAATATAACTGTTTACGCCAAGCTGGTAGCATTGCTGTATGTCGGGGTCTTCCTTTGAGGAGGTAAGTATAACCACCGGTATGGCCTTTGTTTGTTCATTTGATTTCAACTCTTTCAGTACTTCAATGCCATTTACTTTCGGCATTTGAATATCCAGCAAAATAAGTTTCGGCAATACATGCGGACTGCGCTGGCTGGCATACTGGCCGGTGGCAAAAATGAAATCGAGTGCCTCTTCGCCGTCTTTTACATGGTACAACTGGTTGGCAAAATGGTGCTTTTTCAATTCACCGATGGTTAATTCGGCATCATTGCTATTGTCTTCTACCAGTAATACTTCAACAGAATGGATGTTCATTGTCTTATTATTTGGTGATGCGTTTATAATTGCAGTGGTTTCCAAATCAGTTTTAATCCGGCAGTGAAAAACTAAAGCAGGCCCCTTCTTTTACAGCCCCTTCTGCCCATACGGATCCGCCATGTTTTGAAATAACTTTTTCCACAATGGCCAGGCCGATACCCGTACCTTCAAAATCATCTGCGCTGTGCAAACGCTGAAACACCTTAAAAAGCTTGGTCTTGTATTTTTCGTTAAAGCCAACGCCATTATCGCGTACATAAAAAACAATTTCATGGTTTCCTTTAGTGGAACCAATTTCAATTTTTGGCGCCGCTTCTTTTGCCGAATATTTTATTGCGTTGGAAATAAGGTTTACCCATACCTGCCGGATGGTATTCAGGTCTCCTTTTACAGGATGCAATGAATGAACAGTCCATTCAATGCTGCTGTTGTTGGAACCTGCTGCTTCAATGATTTCTTTTACGGTACTGTTGCTATCGATGGTTATCTTAACAATTTCCTGCCGGCCCATGCGTGAGAAGCTGAGTAAATCATCGATAAGGTGCCCCATTCTAAGGGTATTGTTTTTGATGATGGCCGTAATTCTTTTGGCTTCCTCATCCAGCTGCTTACTGTAATTATCTTCCAGTTTGGCGGTAAAGCCAACAATGGCACGGAGCGGCGCCCTCAAATCGTGCGAAACAGAATAGGAGAATGCCTCCAGCTCTGCATTTGATTTTCTGAGTTCCTCGGTGCGCAAAGACACTTTTTCTTCCAGCGCAGCATTCAACGCTATTATTTTTTGTTCTATTTCCTTGCGTTCGGTAATATCACGTACAATGGCTTGTAAGCGGCCGTCGGGCAGCATTCTTCCAATTACTTCACCAATAAACGAAGAACCGTCTTTGCGCAGAAAAACCCATTCCGAAGAGGCAATCGCATTGCCGGAAAATTTTGCCAATTCCACCGGTAAGCGTTTTATTTCTGTTTCCAGAATGAGGCCGGCGATGTTCATGCAGGTGATTTCGTTTTTTTCATAACCCATCATTCTGCAGCCAGCCTGGTTTACATCTATATACATACCCGCGGCATTGCTCAAAAAAATACCATCCACAGATTGCTCCACCAGCATGCGGTAATGTTCTTCACTGTTGCGCAGTGCTTCTTCGGATTCTTTCCGCTGGGTAATATCCCGGTAATTGGCCACATATCCTTTTACAGCCGGGTTGTCAAGCAGGTTGGTGACCACGCCTTCCAGCCAAAGATAAGAGCCCGATTTACTGAGGAACCTGTATTGAAAAGGCAGGGGCTTATCGGGCAATGCCGCCAGCTTTTGGTACAATTGAATAAACTTTTCTTTATCGCCGGGATGAATAAATTCAAGCACTTTTCTGCCCAGGCGCTCTTCGATAGTGTAGCCAAGTATGCGCTGTACAGAGGGGCTCTGGTATAAAATATTGGATTCTGCATCGTTCAGCACAATGGCATCATTGATGTTCTCTATCAGCGAACGGAACCGGTGTTCACTGGCCATCAATTTTTCTGCTGCAGCTTTGTATTCGGTTACATCCCTGAAATTGGTCACCATTGCCTGCACGTGTTCGTCGTGCAGCAGGTTGGTGATGATGCCCTCCAGCCAAACGTAGTGGCCCTCTTTGTGTTGCCTCCTGAACATGGCTTTCAGTGGCACGCCGGGCTGGGTAATGGCTTTTTCAATAACCTGTTTTGCATAAGCACGGTCATCGGGATGTACATTGTCAATTCCTTCCAGCTGTTTCATTTCTCCCTTCGGAAAACCCATCACGCGGGTAACAGAAGGGCTGCAGTAAATAATTTTAAAATCCTTGTCGATGAGTGTTATGATGTCGTAATTGTTTTCAACCAAAGCCCTGAAACGTTTTTCGTTCTGGTACAGCTCACGGGTGCGTTCTGCTATTTTTTTCTCCAGTGTTTCGTTCGACTGCTTCAGCTGTTCCTCCAGCTGCTTGCGAAGGCTGATGTCTTTTACAATAAAATTATAGGAGCTGATTTCACCCTTTTCGGTTTTGGTTAAGTTGGCCGTAACGGATCCGTAAAAAGAAGCGCCATCTTTGTGGTGATAATTCATTTCCGATTTCCACTGGCCCGTTTCAATGACTTCCAGTTCAATGGCAGCCCTTTTTGCAGGACTGATGCCGATGAAGCCTGGTTCATCGGGGTATTTGCAGATAGCTTCTTCGCGGCTATAGCCAAAAAGAATTTCAGCGCCGTGGTTCCAGCTGATGATGCGGTTGTTTTGCCCCCAGGAAAAAATGGCTTCCGAAGATGCTTCCACAATGCTGGCCAGGTGCGTTACCTGCTGCAACAGTTTTTTCTGTCCGGAAATGTCGAAGCTGGAAGAGACATAGGCCGTCAGCAAGCCCTGGTCGTCTCTTACAATGCTGGTGTTGGATCGTACATAGATTTCCTCGCCCGATTTTGTAATTCTTCTTAATTCGCCGGTCCAGAATTCCTGTTGGTTCATTTCTTCAAGCGCCTTGCTGATGGTTGCTTCCGATATATCTGTTTGCAATACAGCGTTGGCATCTCTTCCAAGCACTTCTTCTCTTGTATAGCCATAGAGTTTTTCGGCGCCCTTATTCCAGCTTTTTAGTCTGCGCTGAGGGTCTACAATAAAAATGGCGTCGTGCGACTGATCGATTTGCCTCGAGAGAAATTCAAGTTGTTCCTGCGTTTTTTTCCATTCTGTAATGTCTCTCGTAATTTTTGAATACCCGTATATGTTTCCTGCTCCGTCTTTTAATGCTGTCATCACCACATCGGCCCAAAACGATGTGCCATCTTTTCTAAACCGCCAGCCCTCATTTTCAATATGCCCGTATTTTTGTACCATGGCAATATGTTTCGTTGGCAACCCTTTCAGAACATCGGCGGCCGGATAGAATACTTCAAAAGACTGGCCCAGTATTTCATCTTTTGAATAGCCTTTTATTTTTTCGGCCCCGCTGTTCCAGCTGGCCACTTTGCCACCTGCATCCAGCATAAAAATGGCGTAATCCTTTGCACCTGTCACCAGCGAGCGGAAAGATGCTTCACTTTGTTGCAGTTCTGCTGCCGCTTTTCTGCGGGCGGTGATATCGCGTGCAGAAAGCGATAACATTACACCGTCATCGGTCTCAACCGGCGCGGTACTTACTTCTACCGGAAATGAGGTGCCGCCATTTTTAATAGCCATTACTTCTGCTACAAGCTTTCCGCCAGTTGTATTGATCTCTTCATGGATAAGGGCAGCAATGGGCAGGCCCGTGAGCTGCAGCCTGCTGTAATTAAACAGCATTTCCGCATGTTGATTGACGAATGCAATACGGCCTTTTTGATTAACGATGATCATGGCGTCCGGCGCAGCCTCCAGCAGGCTGCTGAACAACAGGGCTGTTTTTATCTTTTCTTTTTGCAGCGACTGTCCCTTGTCTTTCCAGAAATAGTAGACAAGCAGCAACACTACGCCCAGTACAGAATATACCAGCAACCGGTGCTGCAGCGCTATTGAATCCTGGTTGTTTTTTTTGCGGATCTGCAGTAAACCCACCTCGGCATTTTGCATGTCCGTGGTCAGCAATTTTATTTTGGCAGTGTAAGCAATGCCACGTCCGTTGTTTACCGCCGCCAGCATGCCGTTTGTATGCAGTTTTGGGGCTGTTGAAACAAGGCTGTCTGCAAAAGCAATGCGAACCGCAATGACTGCTGCAATGCTGTCCAGCCGGGCCCGCTGTGTGGCATTGTCGGCAATCATTTCTTTGATGGTTTGTATTTCTGCCAGTGCTTCACCTCGTGATGTTTTAAACGATTGCAGGAAGGCGTCTTGTCCTGTTAGCATAAAAGCCACAGAACCGGTTTCTATACCGGTGGCGCACAGTTGCAGTTTCTCTGTATGGAAAAGCACTTCCTGTGTGTGACCAACCCGGGTAGCGGTATCATAGGTAATGCTGGTTTGCCGGGAAGAAAAGTAAAACATGATCAGGAAACTGATAAATGCAAGGCAGATACCCCGGATGAATATTTTATAATTACTGAGGTTTACCATTGTACAGCCGGCGGTCAATTTTTAAACGGGTTTGTGGATATTTAACGGGATGCTGATTGTCATTACAAAACCTTTTCCAGGTGCGGTATCAATCTGTACTGAGCCATTTATCAGATCCAACCTGCTCCTGATGTTCCGGAAGCCAATGCCCCTGTTCAGCCTTGTATTTTCCATTCCTTTGCCGTTATCTGCCATCTTCATTTGAAACTGGCCTGCGGAAACAGCCAGCGCTATGCTTACCAGTTTTGCCTCCGCATGTTTCAGGATATTGGTGCATTGCTCCTGCGCTACACGGTAAATGGCAAGCTTCTGTTCATCAGACAACAAATCCTCTTTAAATCCGGTTGTTTCAATGGCTATATCAATACCCGCTTTTTTCAGCATGCCTTCTGCAAGTATATTCAGCTGGTCGGTAATTTTAATTTCTTTAAAATCCGGAGCCACCAGTTCATGAGCAATCTTGCGGTTTTCGTCTATGGCATGCTGCAGGTTGCTGATGGCATTGCTGATCACTGCGCCTTTATTACCGGGTTTCAATTGCGCAGTAGAAAGAATTAGTTTGGTGCCGGCCAGTATCTGGTTTACATTGTCGTGCAGCTCTCTTCCTATCAGGTTTCTTTCTTTCTCCTGTGCATGCAAAATGGCTTTTGTAATTTTTTTTTGTTCGGTCATTTTGTTTTCCAGGCGCTCCAGTTCCAGCTTTTTAAGCCCGGTGATGTCTGTGTGCATGACCACTGCACCGGAGTATATTTTTTCCAGCAGCGGGGTAACGATTGTACGGAACCATTTGGTTCCGGATGGGAAGTGAAAAGTATGTTCGCAGATAAATTCTTTCCGTTCATTGTTGAGCACAGCCCGGATGCCTTCAGACATTTCATTGCTGTCGGTTATTTCGTTGCCATCCGGTGGGTTTGTAAAGCTGAAGTAGTTGAGACCGATGCCATGCCGCGGGCCGATGAACCCGATTTCAGCTGCAAAACTTTTCCATGCATCGTTTGCATCCAGTATGCAGCCATCACTGTCCAGCAGCGCAATATTGGCAGGGATGGTATTGAGGATGGCAAGCATCCTGCTGGCCAGCATTTCCTTTTCTGCAAATGTTTTTTCGAGTTGCATTTCTGCTTTCCTGAAGTTCAATGCAGCCTCTATGGCGGCCGGTAACCGGGCCAGCCGATCCTTTAGAATATAATCATCGGCGCCGCTTTTGGTAATTTTTACAGCGTACTCTTCAGAGACAGTGCCGGTAACAAGTATGAAAGGTGTATGCGGAAATTTTTGACGGGTAATGGTCAGCGCTTCTTCAGAATCAAACTGCGGCAATGAATTATCGGAAAGAATAACGTCGGGAGAAAATGAGTCGATGGCCTCCAGAAAACTTTTTTTATCCATAGAAAGAAAAAACAGACAGGGCATACCTGCTTTCAGAATAATGTGCTGGATTATTTCTGCATCATCCCGGTTGTCTTCCAGGATAAGCACTTTTAATTTTTTTTCCATCCGGTTTAGTCATTTGGTATGTTTCCTGATTCCAGTACACGAGTGAATAAACACGCAAAAAATTAATCAGTGAAATGCCTTTGAAGGCCCTTCTATAATTTTAATTAAGTTGATTTTCAATAAATTAGATGTAAATAATGATGACTTCTAGAACAATGTATTAATATTAAATATACTGTATTATTCAGACGTCAGGATCATTACGAACAGGCATTGGCGAAATTTATTTCATTTTAATGTTGGTATAAATGGAAACACTTATTAATGTAAGTAATAAAGACAAAGTGATGACAATTCTTTGTGCAAGGAATGAGTTTGAGTGATTGAACGTTGTATATTTTTTATCACTAAGGGCAGAAATATTTTTCGCGTACATTGATTCGCGTCATTATTTTTTTCATATTCGCATATGTAATATTAAATCGTCAACTTTAATCCGGCAATTAGCCGATTTGCGTACAAATAAAAAACAGGCGGCTGTTGTTATATATATAATGAAGACGATGTGCCATGGTGGGGTAGCGGTACTGCAGGCAGCAGCCTGGTAATTTTAAAATACAATGAAGAAGTTTTTACTGATTGACGATCATTTTGTTGTTCGTTCGGGCATAAAAGGGTTACTGGCAGAATTGTACAAGCCCGCCGAAATTTTTGAAGCAGAAGACAGCGATACGGCCATTGTGCTGTTGAAACAACGCAGCTATGATATGATAATGATGGATGTGCATGTGCCAAAAAATGATATGCTCGGTTTGATGGAATACATTCATGTAAAATTTCCGGAAGAAAAAGTGCTTGTGTTTTCAATGAGCCCCGAGAATATTTATGCCAGGCGGTTCTTAAAAGCCGGGGCAAAAGGATTTTTATCAAAAGATTCCAATGCAGCAGAAATGGTGAAAGCGGTAAACCTGGTGATGAACAACCGGAAATACATCAGCGAAACCCTGGCAGAGCTGCTGGCCGAGGACAGCTTTAACGATGCACCCTCCAATCCATTCGATAAATTGTCGCCCAGGGAATTTGAAATAGCCTCCATGCTGTTAAAGGGAGAACACCTGAGTGAAATTTCAAAAACGCTTGGTCTTCAACCATCCACTGTAGGTACCCACAAGGCCAAGATTTTTAAAAAGATGAGTATCACCAACCTCATGCAACTAAAAGAACTGGCATCGGTTTATATACAAAAATGAGGGGCAGTCCGGGTACCGGTTAACTGATTAACCGGCTGCTGAAACATATCCACTGGTTGCTTTCTCAAAACAGGTATTCATTTTTGCTTCTTGCACAGCTGCTGTTTCCTGTTTTAGTTTGTACATTTAAAGCACAGATAAATGTAAAGGATATGACCGCACAGCAAGTAGTAAACCTGATGACAGAACGCGACCCGTTTTCAAAATGGCTGAAACTGGAAACAGACCTTGTGGAATCTGGATTTTGCAAACTGCATTACACCGTGAGGCATGACATGCTGAATGCTTTTGGCAGCGTGCATGGCGGCATCCTGTTTGCGGCTTCCGATTCTGCATTTGCATTTGCCTGCAATGGCCATGGTATCCTGACTGTGGCGCTGGAGGCATCAATAAGTTTTGTAAGGCCGGCAGCCGAGATGGATATTTTACATGTGGAAGCAAAAGAGATTCACCTGGGGCATAAAACGGGGTTGTATGATGTTCGCACCTGCCATGCCGACGGTACACTGGTGTCTGCGTTCAGGGGCACTGCTTACAGAACAGGCAAAGCAATTGAATAGTGAAATAGTGCAGCAATAAAAATAAAAGGCCCCGCAAAGGGCCTTCTTCATAAAAAAACAGGCGGACGGTTGTTTCTTTATTGCTTACTGTACTATGATGATTTGTTTTGCTTTTATGTTACCCGCCGATTTGCAAATTAATACGTAATTACCCGGAACGTTTATTGAAGCTGTGAGGGTAATGGTTTGCCCGGCCGAAACCAGCGCCGGCAGGCGGATTTGCTGCAGTTGCCGGCCATTCAAATCGTACACATCAACTGTTCCGCTTTTTAAGTCAACAGCCGGTTTAAGAAATACTGGCGTGTGGCTAACAACAGACGGGAAGATGGATATGCCGGTTTTATCGTTCATCACTATTTTTATAACGGCAGAAACTGTGTACCTGGCATCCTTGTCAACCATGCGTAAACGGTAGTAATTGCTGCCGCTAAAAGGAGCTGTGTCTGTATAACCATAGGTTTTGCCGGTGCCATTGTCTGCAAGTGCTGCCGCATTGATTTTCGCCAGCGCGGTAAAATCGACCCCGTTTTCACTTCTTTCCAGCTGGTAATAGGCCGTATTAATTTCCTGGCCCACTTTCCAGTTGAGGTTAATGGCTTTACCAGCGGCTTGTCCGTTGAAGCCCAGTAATTGCACCGGCAATAACGAATTGACTGTAGCGGTAAAACTAACTTCATTGCTTCCACCGCTTTCGTAATATTCCAGCACAATATTGTATGTTCCGGACAGGGCTGCGTTGTAAGTGGTCGTATTGTAAGCCTGGTCCTGCCACTGGTTAATAACCCAGGTGCTGCCGCCATCCAGGCTCAGGCGGTAGCCATCATCGCCGCCCACAGTAATAGAATAGTTATTGGCGGCAAATGTTTTTTGGAGCCTGTACCTGGCGCTGAAATTTTCAGTAGTCACCTGGCAGCTGCTGGTAGTGTACAGGGTATTGCCACCGCCAAAACTTTCATCAAAATTGGGATTGCCACTGGTGCCTTCGGTTGCAAAACCACTGTAGGTATTAAAATTGGTGCCCTGGTAAATATACCCCCGCCATACATCATTTGTTCCGTAAATGCTTGGGTCATCAACAGGGTTGCAGACAGCGGCAACAGAAAAGGAAACCCGGTTGCCACCACCGTTTTCATAATATTCCAGTACAAGATTGTAAGTGCCGTTAAGGGTTACGTTATAAGCAGAAAAAGTATAGGCCTGGTCGTTGAAATGGTCAACAATCCAGGTGCTGCCGCCGTCTATACTTAACCGGTAGCCATCATCGGCTCCTACCACAAATTGGTAGTCTCCGGGTGCAAATGTTTTTGTGAGTTTATACCGGGCACTGAAAGATTCCGTTAGCACCGGGCATCCGTTGGTGCTGTAGTTTACATAATCGCCACCAAAGCTTTCATCAAAATTGGGATTACCGGCACTGCCTTCATTAACATAGCCGCTATAGTTTGTAAAATCAATATTGTCGTAGATATAACCAATCCAGGTATCCGAGCTTCCGTAACTGGTTTGGTCGCCGGCGGGGGTACAAACCTGTGCATTTAAAAGATGCGCTACAAATAAGAGGAGGAGGGTAAAAATTTTTTTCATAAACAAAATATTGGTTAGTTAGTATAGCGCACTATATGTAAACCATTAGAACGTAGTGAAGGTGTTTTTTATGCGTAGGTTGTAGTAAAACACAAATCATGTGCATATGAATCTGCCTGTTTTAAGTCGACTTTAATTTTTTAATAATTTTACCCGGTTGACGGAGAGCGGATTATAGCTGCGGATGACAGCGATCAATTTAATTGGAAGAAGGGGGTGTAAGGAGTAGGAACCAGGTTATTGGGCCGGCAGAAACAGGCCAGATCAATAAAGTGCCAGGCACTCCATTGGGGCCTTGTGTTATTTTTTGCAGGAAGTAAAGGCTGTTTTAAACTGATACCAGTCCGGAACGCATTTCCAGCATATGCGCTACAAAACCGGATTTTTCATAAGCACGGATGGCAGAGGCGTTTTGGGCATATACATCCAGCCGGAATTCTGTAATGTTTTGCGTGGCAGCCCATTCTTTTAAGGCCTGCATAATTTTTTGGTTGATGCCCTTGCCGCGGTGTTGCGGTACTGTATACATAAAGCCCAGGTAGGCATGCTGCGGATGCTGCAGGTAATGTTTTGCATTTTCAATCCGTGCATAGCCAGAGGCGATGGGTTCGTGGTTTAGCTCCGCCACCAGTAATTGAATATGGGAGGCCTGTATCATTTCTTCGAGGTTGTAATAATGAATCTGACCACTTTTTAAAGTTGCATCGAAGGGACGTTCTGCTACGATAACGCCCTGCTCAAACCGGAGCAGGGTTTCAAGGTCGCCCAATCCGGCAACCCGTAGGATGATTTGATCCATGTTGTTGCTTTGTTCCATGATTCTTTACTAATCTTAATAGGTAGCGCATGCTATCCGGCACTTCCATATATCAAAAATAATTGTTTGTACGCTTAAAAATAAGGGATGTTTTATAGCCGGCCCAGCTGCGCTTTCAATAAAAATCCGCAAGTTCCGGGTTTTATTTTTATGCATACTAAAGCAATTTTACAAAAAATAATCAACCATGAGCGCATTTAAAATTATCCCGCTGAGTAAAGAATATGCCGCCAAAATTCGTGCAAACAGCAAAGACGATTTTGGAAACGATGTAATCGCCCGTTTGGCAACGGGCAAAGGGCCTTGCCGGGTTTCTTTAAAGCCTTTTGAAAAAGGAAAGGACACCCGCTTGTTGTTTTCGCACAGCCCGTTTAGCATCAGCAATGCATTTAACCAGCCCGGTCCGGTTTTTATTCAACAGCAGGAAGTGGAACCCTACAGCGATGTGCATCGTTTTCCGCCGGAGATAAAAGCCGACAAAGAAAGTTTTCCCTTGTCGCTGGTTGGGTACAATAAAAACCAGGAAATGGTATTTACCCAATTGGTAGGCGATGCGGATGTGGATGAACTGATTCCGCAAATTTTTGACAAATCGCCTGTAGTTGAATACCTGCATGCCCGCAATGCAGAAGCCTGTTGCTTTATTTGTAAAATAGAGCGGTGTTAGATAAGGGATGACCAATTGAACGATGCAAACCCTTTTATTTCAGCATCCCTTTTATCTCGTTCAGCTTCAGTAAGGCTTCTACCGGAGTAAGCCGGTTGATGTCGATGGTTTCCAGTTTTTTTCTCATTTCATCAAAGGTTTCTGAATGGGCATCAAAAATAGAAAGCTGTAGTTTTTGGGCAGGCATGTTTTTAATTTGCTCCGCGGTATTGCTGCCGGCATGGGCTTCTTCCAGGTGTTTCAGCATTTCATTGGCGCGTTGTATCAGCGAGGCGGGCATGCCGGCCATGCGGGCCACATGTATACCAAAACTGTGGGTGCTGCCACCGGGGGCGAGCTTGCGCAGAAAAATAATTTTATTGCCGGATTCTTTATTGGTGATGTGGTAGTTCTTAATCCGGGGCATGCGGTTTTCCAGTTCATTCAGCTCGTGGTAGTGCGTGGCAAACAAAGTCTTGGGCTGATGGGGGCTCTGGTGCAAATATTCGGCAATGCTCCAGGCAATGGAAATACCATCGTAGGTAGAGGTGCCGCGGCCAATTTCATCCAGTATAATCAGGCTGCGCGGGGTAATATTGTTGATGATGCTGGCGGTCTCATTCATTTCCACCATAAACGTAGATTCGCCACCGCTTAAATTATCGGAAGCGCCAACACGGGTAAAAATCTTATCGGTCAGCGCAATGCGTGCACTGTCTGCGGGCACAAAGCTGCCCATGTGCGCCATCAGTGTAATCAGTGCAGCCTGCCGCAGCAATGCGCTTTTACCACTCATATTAGGCCCGGTAAGAATGATGATCTGCTGCGATGCCGGGTCAAGGAAAATATCATTGGCAATATAGGGCTCGCCAACGGGCAGGTTTCTTTCAATCACCGGGTGACGGCCCTGTTTGATGTCGGTGTCAATCCCCTCATGCAGTTCGGGCTTTTTATAGTTGTAATGCAGCGCATTGGCGGCAAAACAAATAATGCAATCCATCACCGCCAATACGTTGCCGTTTACCTGCATCGGTGAAATATAATCCTGCAGTTCCAGCAAAAGTTTTTCATAAAGGTCAAGCTCTATGGCCAGGATTTTTTCCTCGGCGCCGGTTATCTTTTCCTCGTATTCTTTCAGCTCGGGCGTAATATACCTTTCCGCATTGGCCAGGGTTTGTTTGCGCATCCAGGCAGCGGGTACTTTCGACTTATGAGAATTGGTTACTTCCAGGTAGTAGCCAAAAACATTGTTGAAACCAATTTTTAAAGAAGAGATACCCGTAGTTTGTGCTTCCCTGGTTTGCAGTTCTACCAGGTATTCTTTACCCCCGCTGGCAATTTTACGAAGGATGTCCAGTTCTGCATGAATGCCTTCTTTTATTACGCCTCCTTTGGCGGCAGTGGCGGGCGGGTTTTCAGTAACGTCCTTCAGTATCTTCTCAACAATATAATGGCAGGGGTTGATGGCATCGGCCAGCCGTTTCAGGTAATCGTTTGGTGCGGTTTGCGCCAGTTGTTTGATGGCTTCTGCATGTTGCAATCCGCGGGCCACCTGCATAATTTCCCGCGGGCTGATCTTCTTCAGCGGTATTTTGCTCACCAGTCTTTCTATATCGCCGCTTTGTTTAATGTGCTGTGTTATTTTGGCGCGGATGTCTGGTTCTTTTATAAACCAGGTAACCAGGTCGAGCCGCTCATTAATTTTACGAATGTCCTTCAACGGTAGTACAATCCAGCGTCTGAGCATGCGGGCCCCCATGGGCGATACCGTATTGTCAAGTACCTTGTGCAGGTTATTGCCTTCGCCGTTGCTGCTGCCGGTTAGTTCTAGATTGCGGATGGTAAACCTGTCCATCCATAAATAATCTTCACGATCTATGCGCTGGATGGAAGTAATGTGCTGCAGGTTGGGGTGCTCGGTATCTTTCAGGTAATGCAGCACCACGCCGGCTGCCACTATACCGGCATGCATTTCTTCGATGCCAAAACCTTTTAAGGAATGGGTCTGAAAATGTTTTAGCAGGCTTTCGCTGGCATAGGCTTCATCAAAAATCCAGCTTTCTAAAGTGTAGGTATAAAATTTATTGCCGTGTATTTCTTTAAACTGTTTCTGAAAGTTCCGCTGAAAAATAACTTCAGCCGGTTTAAAGGTTTGCAGTAGTTTGTCGATGTATTCCTGGTTGCCTTCTGCCAAAAAAAATTCGCCGGTAGAAATATCCAGGAAGGCAATGCCCTGCTGGTTGTCTGTAAAATGAATGGCGGCCAGGAAATTGTTGGTATTGTGCTCCAATAATTTATCGTTGGTGGCCACACCGGGCGTTACCAGTTCGGTAACCCCGCGTTTTACAATGCCTTTTACCGTTTTCGGGTCTTCCAACTGGTCGCAGATGGCTACCCGGTAACCGGCTTTTACCAGTTTGTGCAGGTAGGTATCCAGTGCATGGTGCGGAAAGCCAGCCAGTTCTGAAGAAGAAGCAGCGCCGTTGTTTCTTTTGGTAAGTGTAATGCCCAAAACCTGCGATGCCAGGATGGCGTCTTCACCAAAGGTTTCGTAAAAATCGCCCACCCGGAAAAGCAATATGGCATCGGGATATTTTTGTTTTATAGCCCGGTGCTGCTGCATCAATGGTGTATCGGAGCTTTCTTTTGCCATGGGCGACAAATATAACCGCTTTTGATATGGATGCAGAAGGCGCTAATGGCGATGTGGAGAATTTGAGTATTATCGTTTAGCGCCCCAAAAACCTGTCAGCTGGCAATACAGCAAGACTGCCCGGCAAACCATCTCGTTTTCGCCGGTTCATATTTTTGCACATCGGGC
>Ga0075026_100000075_pt1 | contig 31549 bp, 31 predicted proteins | sample Str012_2_FD_71392 | JGI IMG/M metagenome (GOLD analysis project Ga0075026, IMG submission 71392) | Freshwater sediment microbial communities in response to fracking from Pennsylvania, USA - Straight Creek_MetaG_SC_2012 | ecosystem: Environmental > Aquatic > Freshwater > Creek > Sediment... | reverse complement strand
CCTCACCTGATTTTTTAGAAATACGAACCAGTTTACCGGTTTCCCTGCTGCGTTTTACTTTTGTAGCAACGCCTTTTTTGGCATCCCACAACATCACATTGCTGATGTGAATTTTAGCTTCTTTCTTCACAATGCCACCCTTTGTATTCTGTGCAGAAGGTTTTGTATGCTTGGTGATGATGTTGGCACCTTCCACCAGCAGTTTGCTTTCTTCAGGATATAATTCCAGCACTTTGCGGGGCTTTGTAACGTCTTTATCGTCTCCGGTAATAACTACCACCGAATCCCCTTTCTTAATGCTGAATTTTGCTTTAAATCTCTTACTCATTTTATTTAGCTTTTAGCCAACAGCTTTAAGCTCTTAGCCTGTTAAACTTTATTTTATACGTTTTGCCAATAACTACGCAGCTAATAGCAAACGGCCTCTTACAATACTTCAGGCGCCAGTGAAATGATCTTCATGTAACCTTTATCACGCAGTTCCCTGGCCACTGGCCCGAAAATACGGGTACCACGGGGCTCGTCTGCAGGATTCAGCAACACCACGGCGTTGTCGTCGAAACGGATATAAGACCCGTCTTTACGGCGCAATTTCTTTTTGGTACGAACGATAACTGCTTTTGTAACAGTCCCTTTCTTGATACCACCCTGTGGCAATGCATCTTTTACAGTAACAACAATTTTATCACCAATGCCCGCATAGTCCTGTCCGCTGTTACCAAGAACCCGGATACATAGTACTTCTTTGGCACCACTGTTATCAGCTACGTTCAATCTGCTTTCCTGCTGAATCATTTTATTTGGCTTTTAGCTTTTAGCTGCGTAGCTGTTAGTCAGCTCACAACAAAAGAATTATCTGATTTTATTAAAAACCCAGCCATACCCAAAAGCTGGCAGCTCATGGCTAATGGCTATTAGTTTATTTCACTTTCTCTACCACTTCCACCAGTCTCCAGCGTTTTGTTTTGCTGAGCGGACGGGTTTCCATTATCTTAACAGTATCACCAATACTGCATTCGCTTTTTTCATCGTGCGCATGAAACTTGGTCGTCTTTTTAACGAACTTACCATAGATAGGGTGTTTTACTTTTCTTTCAACCGCAACGGTGACTGTTTTTGCCATCTTATTGCTGGTTACAACACCTATCCTTGTTTTGCGCAAATTTCTTTCTTCCATAATAATCCCTGGTTATATAGTTATTAGAAACCGAGTTGTTTTTTCTTTAATGCAGTTTGCAAACGTGCAATGTCCTTCCTCAGGTCACGGATGCTCATCGGGTTCTCCAGCGGAGAAATGGTATGAGCAAATTCAAGCTTTTTCAAACGCAACTGGTCTTCCTTAATGCGGGCTGTTATTTCGCCATCATTCAGGCCAGCGATACTTTTTACAAAATCAATTCTCTTTGACATATTTTCTATTTTGAAAATTTGATATTATGCATCAACATCACGACGAACGACAAATCTTGTCTTAATCGGCAGTTTCTGCGCTGCAAGCAACATGGCTTCTTTTGCAGTTGCAACAGGTACACCGTCTGCTTCAAATAAAATACGGCCTGGTTTTACTACAGCAGCCCATCCTTCGGGGTTACCTTTACCTTTACCCATACGTACTTCGGCAGGTTTTGCAGTCACGGGCTTGTCAGGGAAAATTCTGATCCAAACACTTCCTTCACGTTTCATTGCACGGGTCATAGACTGACGGGCAGCTTCAATCTGGCGCTCGGTCATGTGTACTGTTTCCAGTGCTTTCAGGCCAAATGAGCCAAATGCCAGAGTGGTTCCTCTCTTTGCATTTCCTTTAACCGGCATCTTTTGCGACTTCCTGTGCTTTGTTCTTTTCGGTTGTAACATTTTATAAAGCTTTTGGCTATGAGTATTCTGATTTTAGTATGTAGTATTTAGACCCGATACCAACTTTTTCAACGCCTTGTCTCTATACTTACTACTTAGTACTCTATACTATAATTAATTTCTTCTTCCACCACCACCACTTGGTCCACCAGGTCCTCTTCCACCGCCACCAGCCGGCCTTCTGTCTCCACCACCACGTCTGTCATCTCTTCTGTCAGGACGTTCATCCCTTCTGTCTGGTCTTCTGTCTCCACCTGGTCCGCCTGGTCCGTCATTCTTGCCACCGCTTACAAAATTGGGGTTCAAATCACGTTTGGTCAGAATCTCACCTTTACAAATCCAAACTTTAATACCAATCTTTCCATAAACAGTCAACGCAAATACGTTGGCGTAGTCAATATCCATACGCAGGGTGTGCAATGGTGTACGCCCCTGTTTAATTTCTTCTGAACGTGCAATTTCTGCACCGCCCAAACGACCGCTGGCTTTTACTTTAATACCTTCTGCACCCATACGAAGTGCGGAAGCAATTGCCATTTTGATAGCACGTTTGAAATTGATACGGTTTTCAATTTGTTTGGCAATGGTATCAGCAACAATCATGGCATCCAGTTCAGGACGGCGTATTTCAAGAATGTTGATCTGCACGTCATCTTTGCCGGTCAGTTTCTTCAACTCTTCTTTGATACGATCAACTTCACCACCACCTTTACCGATAATGATACCGGGCTTGGAAGTATGAATGGTGATGATAAGCTTACCCAGCGTACGCTCGATAACAATTTTGGAGATGCCTCCTTTATTGATACGTGCTGTCAGGTAAGTACGGATCCTCGTGTCCTCAATCAGCCTGGTAGAAAAGTCTTTTCTGCTTGCGTACCAGTTGCTTTCCCATCCGCGGATGATGCCTAACCTGTTACCAATAGGATTTGTTTTTTGACCCATATCCGTTTTATTAGTTGATTAGTTATTTTGTTTTTATTTCTGCAATTACTTTAGTATCTACAATCACCGTTACATGGTTGCTGCGTTTGCGTACACGGTAACCGCGGCCCTGCGGGGCAGGACGCATGCGTTTCAGTGTTCTTGCGCCGTCCACAAAGATTGTCTTCACAACTAAACCACCTTCATCGCCATTTTCATTCTTCTGTTTCCAGTTGTTGATGGCTGATAAAACCAGCTTGCGTAAAGGAGTAGATGAGTGCTGCGGGTGGAATTCCAAAAAAGCAATGGCTTTTTCAACATTCAGTCCGCGGATCTCATCGGCCAGCAAACGCATTTTGCGTGGCGATGTGGGATAATTTCTAAGTTTTGCTACAGCTTCCATTTTTATAGTCTTTGTCGTCAGTCGTCAATCGTCAATCGTGAGTAATTCACGCTTCACGCTTCACGTCTCACGGTGATTATGCGATTTTTTTGCTTGAGTGTCCTTTAAAGTTGCGGGTTGGCGCAAATTCTCCCAGCTTATGGCCAACCATAAACTCCGTTACATACACAGGGATGAACTTGTTGCCGTTGTGCACTGCCAGTGTGTGTCCCACAAAATCCGGCGTAATGGTAGAACGGCGGCTCCATGTTTTAATAACACCTTTCTTGGATTTACCCTCATTTACGGCCAACACCTTTTTTTCAAGATGTTCTGCTACGTAAGGACCTTTTTTAATTGAACGACCCATATATCTTAATTAAGAATGTGAAAATGTGGAAATGTGAAAATTAATTCTCTCCCGCTTCCTTTCTCTTTTAATTATTTCGAAATTTTCTTACCGTCTTTGCGCTGGATAATCAGCTTATCGCTGCCCTTGCCCCTGGTACGTGTTTTCAATCCTCTTGAATACTGACCATTCCTGCTGCGGGGCTGACCACCGGAAGCTTTACCTTCACCACCACCCATCGGGTGATCTACGGGGTTCATGGCTACACCACGCACCCTTGGCCTGATACCTCTCCAAACATTGCGGCCGGCTTTACCCATGCTCTGCAAACTATGGTCGCTGTTGCTCACCACACCAACGGTAGCATAACAGTTGATCAATACTTTTCTCAATTCACCGCTCGGCATTTTTAACACACCGTACTTTTCTTCCTTATTGCTCAGCTGTGCAGATGAACCGGCACTTCTGGCTATTTTACCACCCTGGGTTGGCTGCATTTCTATGTTGTGCACCATGGTACCCAATGGCATGTTCTTTAATTGTAAAGCGTTGCCTACTTCAGGCGCTACGCTGTCTCCGCTTATAACGGTACCACCTACCTGTAAACCCTGGGGAGCCAGGATATAACGCTTCTCACCATCCTTATAAATCAGCAAAGCGATAAAAGCGGTGCGGTATGGATCGTACTGAATACTGTCAACCGTAGCGGGTATATTTTTCTTATCCCTTTTGAAATCGATGATACGGTACATTCTTTTGTGACCACCACCCATGTAACGCATTGCCCTTCTGCCCTGCGCATTTCTGCCGGCAGTTGATTTTACTTTTTCCAGCAGGCTCTTTTCGGGCGTGTCGGAAGTAATCTCAGCGTATTCGTTACCAATTCTCCAGCGGGTGCCGGCGGTCATTGGTTTGTATTTCTTCAGTGCCATTTTTTATTGTTTTGTGCGGAATTTTCAGCTCCGCGGCTATAACTAATTTTTTCTCTTATACCGCTGCGTACAGGTCGATGGTTTCACCTTCTGATACAGTTACCAGTGCTTTTTTATAAGCCGGCTTCTGGCCTTTTACATAACCGGCTTTGGTAAACCTGGTTTTGCTTTTGCCGGGGATAACAGCGGTATTTACATCAATTACCGTTACACCGTAAAAACCTTCAACGGCTTTCTTAATCTCTAACTTATTGGCCCTTCTGTTTACTTTAAAAGCATAGCGGCGCAGTTTTTCCTGCTGGGCGTTTGCCTTCTCGGTTAAAATGGGTTTTATTAAAACTTCAGAGAGTCTCATCTCTTTTTAATTTAGTTCTGTTAGTAATTATGCAACTGCTTCAACAGCTTCTTCTGAAAAAACTTTGGCTGCGTTTTCTGTCAATACCAATACCTGTGCGTTTACAATATCGTAAGTGTTGATGTCTGATAACAAACTTCCACCAACAGAGATAATATTGCGAAGGCTTAAATACAGGTTGTCATTAAACTCGGGCGATACAAACAATGTTTTCTTGCCATCCAGCTTAAGTGCTTTCAGAATGCCTGCAAATTGTTTGGTGCTTGGTTTGTCAATTACCACTTCTTCCAATACTACAATGGCATTTTCTTTTGCCTTGTGCGACAGGGCAGAAATTTTTGCAAGATCTTTCACCTTACGGTTCAGTTTAAAATCCCAGCTATGCGGCTTGGGCCCGAAGATGGTACCACCACCTTTGTACAGCGGGTTACGCAGGTTACCCTTACGTGCACCACCGGTACCTTTTTGCTTGTGCAGTTTTTTAGAAGACCCTTTTACTTCCATACGGGTCTTTACTTTGTGCGTACCCTGGCGCTGTGCAGCCAGGTATTGTTTTACCGCCAGGTAGATAACGTGATTGTTTGGTTCTACACCAAATATCTCTTCAGGCAATTCTACTGAACGGCCTGTCTTATTACCTTTTATATCTATTACATCTACTTGCATCGTAATTCAATTAAAGAGTTGTTGTTACTTCAGAATATAAACAATAGAATTAATGTGGCCGGGTATTGACCCGCTGATAAGAATGTAATTTTTATCAGCAAATATTTTCATCACTTTCAATCCTTTCATTTTTACCCTGTCGTTGCCCATGCGGCCGGCCATGCGCATCCCTTTCATTACGCGGGCAGCATCGGATGAGTTACCCAATGAACCTGGCGCACGTGAACGGTCATGCTGACCATGTGACTGTCCGCCCACACCATGGAAACCGTGGCGTTTTACAACACCCTGGAAACCTTTACCTTTTGTAGTACCTACCACGCTTACTTTTTCACCTTCAGTGAAAACTTCAACGGTGATGGTTTCACCTACATTTTTTTCTATTGAGTAATCGCGGAATTCGCGTGTAATTTTTTTGGCTGGAGTATTTGCCTTGGCGAAGTGATTTTTTTCGGCTGCTATTGTATGTTTCTCTGTCTTATCGCCGAATCCTACCTGGATAGCGCTGTAGCCATCGGTTTCTTTTGTCTTAACCTGAGTTACTACATTGGGGCCCGCTTCAATAATAGTACAAGCAGTTTGCTTGCCATCGGGACCGAAGACGCTGGTCATCCCAATTTTCTTACCAATAATACCTATCATCTTTATACAGTTTGCGCCGTATGGTTCAAGAGACAATCCGATGATGGTATATTACCAATTGGACTTCAATCCCCGTTTACCTACCGACCTTTTCCTTTATGGGGAAGTACCGGCAGTAAACAAACCCTGAACGGCTTGTTTATATGTGCCTCCACTCTTTTGAGCAGAAGAATTAAATAATCAGAGCTCTTTTCTCCCGCCGAAGCGTGATTGAGAGATGATGAAAATATATTTTAAGAACTAGTTGTTCCCATCCTCACCTTTAAAGGAGAGAAAGGAAAATTGTTATGCTTTAATCTCAACCTCAACACCAGAAGGTAAATCCAGCTTGCTCAGCGCATCTACCGTTCTTGAACTTGAAGTGTAGATATCCAGCAAACGCTTGTGCGTACTAAGCTGGAACTGCTCACGCGCCTTTTTGTTTACGTGTGGCGAACGCAATACAGTAAAAATTTTCTTGTGCGTAGGTAAAGGAATAGGACCTGTAACTACGGCGCCGGTGCTGCGCACGGTCTTTACGATTTTCTCAGCAGATTTATCTACCAGGTTGTGGTCGTAAGACTGTAATTTAATTCTGATTCGTTGAGACATACGTAAAAGCCAGTTTTTAATTGGGGATGCAAAGGTAACGGTATGTAAGTAACGGGCAAAGAATTTCTTGTCTTTTTTTAAGGATAAAGACATTTTTTTGAGCCAGCGGCCTGGTTTTCATCAAATATTGTTGGTTCTGCTGTATCCGGGCTGATGAAATGGAGCAGATATTACACATTTATACTGTTGTAATAAAAGTAAGCTTGCTAATCACAGCATTTTGCTTCTTCCAGATGTAATTCTTCTAACTCCTTTATAACCAATCCAAATTACCACCAGCAATAGAATACTGGCAATGATAACGGGAACAACAAAGCTCAAAATGGAGGCACTGATGGCCACGGCATTCTCTCCACTGGCTAACACGGGGTTGCCCGTACCCAATGTGGCTTTGGTAGAAAACAAACGCAGCAGCCCGGTGCCCACATGGATGGTGCCGGCTGTAGCACCACCCGCAATCAGTGCGGCTACCCATCTCAGTAATGGCTCGCTTTGGCCGCCCGGCAAAATGGCGAAAGCCAGCAAAGTACCGGCAGCAATGGCCAGTGGCGTTGCCATGGCATCTAAAATATTATCGAGAAATGGAAAATAATAAGCAGCCACTTCTATAATGGCGGCAGTGCCAAAACAAAGGATAGCAGTACCGCTGCCCAGCCATTGCATATCGGGCGAAAAACCAAACCAGTGGTTATACGCTGCCACCGAAGCCACCAGCATGGGAATAAATATCCGGAACCCACAGCAGGCGCTGAGTGCAATGCCAAGGGCAATGGCTGAAATAATATGGTAATCGAAATGCATCTTCGGAAAAAATGATTTAATAAGTTTAGGTTCCACAGGTTCAGTACCAGTATCACCTGTGGCAAATGCCGGCTGCAGCATTTAAAAAGTCTGGTAAGGCCAGCACTGGGCTTTGCACCTTTTTCTCCAACCACAATCCCGACCCGGGTACTAAGTTATTTCTTTTTTAATTTAATAATTAAAGTTGCAAATCCAGCCTGGTTGGCCTGCTCCACCCTGATATGGTGTTTGCCAGCCAGGTTCACGGGCAGGTCGCGGTGTGGCGATTCATCATAAACGTGGCCGGCCGGCTTCCATTCATCCAGCAGCAGGTGCCCGTCTATATATATATGCAGCACATCCTCCCAGCTGGCGGCCAGCACATATTCCCCTGGCGGGAAATCAATATCCGTTTCTGCCACGGTTAAAAACTGCTCGTACTTTTTTTCCTTGCCAACCCCGTTCCACCAGGCATAGTCCAACCCCGTGCTGGATTCTGCAAAAACGGGCACCTGCTTTTCCAGCGTTTTAATAAATTCCGGGTTTTTGATTGGGTTTTGGGTACTGTCAAAAGCAAAACAATTTACTTTCCAGTTTGCTGGCAGCAGGTTATTACGGTAATTAAACCGATAGGGCTTCCCTTGGGCAATCTTTTCTCCAAAAGGCGTCACAATCTCCTTTCCGGTATACTCCAATTCTATAAATACATCTTCGCCTTTTTGATTGGTTTTGATGGCGGTGATGGCAGCATTTGTTTGCGTAATAATTTTTACACCCCGCTGGTTAACCAGTTTCCAGACAGCTTCCGGACCGATAATTTCAAACAGCATCGTATCAGAAGTTGAAGCAGGATTCGTATTCCAGATAAGCGGTGATCTAAAGTCATAAGGCCCCCACTCCGTCATGCGGATTTGGCGGCGGCCCATCTTAGAAGAGTCAGTTTTTTTTAATTCAGTTCGCCAGGGCATTCTTATATAGCTGATTTCTTTCTCTCTTTTCTTTTCCCTGTAACTGCTGTCAAAATCCTCATAAGATTTTGGAAAGTCTCCAAATCGGATACTCCTAATCACCGTATCCGATTTTTGAAAAATTTTATTCTGAATGGTATCATTCCTTTTACCAGCAATATTGGATGTCAGCAAAAAATCAAATACCAGCTGATTATTCCAGAATTGGTTAAAGTCTATCCGGTAATTCCGGCTTCTTGTATCTCTTCTATTAGCATAAACCCAGTCGGCCGGTTGCGATGCTCTTGCCCAGAGCTTAACTGCCTCTTTGCAATGTGTTATGCTGTTAACAGAAATGGTATTGTCTTGCCCGTGTTCAATAGCAATGCCCATACTACAACTGTCGATGGTATTGCCTACGATAACAGTATTATAGCTATAGCCACCCCAAATAGCATTATCACATCCGTAAATTGTATTCTCGCTTATCCTGTTCCGGCTAAAAGTCACTTCAATGCCATTGGTAGGTGCATAGGAAAAATCATTTGCGAAAATGAAATTGTCATTGCATCCACCCTCTCCGCTGTCCATCGTTGTTTGCCCCGCCCAAAGAAAGAATCCATCTCCGGAATGCGTTGCTGAATTAAAAGCGTACACATTATTATTGCATTGCTCAAAAACCAGAATGGCGGCTGCATCCTGCCCGCGGTTGTAAACGCCTTCGCTGTGGCCACGCACATTAAAATTGAGCCTGTTGTACATTATTTTATTGGCGCTGCTGCGGTACATGCCCACACCAATGCCAGAATTATAAGAAAATATATTGTTATAAATCATTCCGCTATCGCATTGTGTCAGCATCAATGCACATTGGCCGCCGGTAACCAAATTGTCATGCACAACCGCTTTATTGCATCCGCGCAAATACATAGCAGCACCGTACCGCAGCCACTCGTCTTTTTCGTTGTGGTGATAGCTCATCCAGTCGCTCAGATCTTCTTTCTGCTGCGTACTGTTTAAATGCTGGCGGTAATTGTAACTGAAATCGCAGTGTTCGATAGTAAGGCCTTCAATCCCCTTTGCCATCAATGCTACCTTGTATCCTTTTGCCGTAAGGTTTTTAATGGTAATATTTTTGCCGGCTTTTATATTGATGGCAACACCAAAAAACTGATCGGGCAACGATGCGTGTATATTTCCATCCAGTACTGCATTGTTAAAGTCTACCACTAAATTATTGCCTTCAATTTCAATGACAGCTGTAAACGGTTCGCCAGCATAGTTCAGGTGGTAAACACCCGGCTTTATTTTTACGGAGCTACTGATGTGCATGCCTTTGCTCAGCGGGGTTAATTGCGCCTGCAGCTGCGCCAAACCCAGGCATAGCAGAAAAAACAAAATGTATTGTTTCATTGTGCCGGTTTTAATAAGTGAGCAGATCGGTAAAATCATTTTACGTAAAGCTTGTTATAAATCATGCTATAATTGAAGTACTGTATTACGGCTTTCAGGTGATCTTCCATTTTTTTTGAATGCAGATCGGGCAGCATAGCATGCTGCAAAAGGTCATGCTGTAACGCTGTATCTTTTGTAAACTGGTACAAATAGGCCGGTTGTTCCGTTTTTTCATTGTATCCAAACAGGTAGGAAGAATCAATGGCCTGGTACAAATCACCAAAATGATTGATGGCAATACCGGGTGACAATGTATCTAAAATGGATTTTCCAAAGGCCATAAACGGGCGGTTGTAATGCAGCAGGTCCAGCACCGTGGGTACAATATCCAGCTGCTGTACTGTTTTGTGGATTGTTTTGTGTTCCTGCTGACCGGGCAAATAGAAAAACATTGGTATCCGGAATGTTTTATACAGGTCTGCCTTATCCTGCACATTCCAGTATAAATTGTGATCGGCAGAAAAGACAAAAATAGTATTGCGGTACCAGGGCTCATTTTTGATGAGATCAAAAAATAACTTTAATGAATAATCATAATAACTCACACTGTTTTGTTCTGCACGCTGTCCTTTAATAGTAAACCGCCGCTGCAATGTATCCGGCAGTTTATAAGGATAGTGGGTGGAAATATTGAAAATGGTGCTAAAAAACGGCCCGCTTTTTTGCCGGAGCACTTTTGCTGCAAATGGTAAAAAATAATGATCATAAATACCCCAGTTGCCATCAAAATGATGGTCGTTACCATAGTCTTTCATAGAATAATAATCGTCGATACCCATCATTTTTGAAAACCGGGCAAATCCAAAATGATCGTATCCTGCTCCCATAAAGAAGCTGGTAGTATAACCTTGCTCTTTTAACAAAGTGCCAATGCCGCGGATATTGTTATTGCTGTAACCGGAATAATAATACGGTTCATCAAAAAAAGGCGGAATACTTCCCAAAATAGCCACCAGTCCTTTGTTTGATTCAAGTCCGTTGGTATATGCATTGCTGCAAACAATGCTTTGCGCCATTATTGAATCCAGGAAAGGTGTTTGTGCATGCAACGGATCGTTTTTAACGGTGTATTCTTTGGCAAAACTTTCCATTACAAATACCACCACGTTCATCCGGTTAAAGGGCGCAGCCGGGTGCAATTGCTGGTTTGCCGTAAACAATGTATCCAGCCCGGCTTTTGAAAAATATTTTTTTTCACTTAAATGTGTGTTGTGCTTTATGGCCGAATACAAAATGGTAAGGGTAGAATTGGTGGCCAGTGGCTGGTATTGTGCCGGCAAATACAACAAAGGCGTAGAGGGAACGATGGGCCTTTCTGAAAAACCCCTTGCCAGCAAACCAACAGACACCAGGAAAAACAAGCCGGGCAAAAGATTTGACCGCAGGTAATTGCCTTTACCAGTATGATGGATATTTACCACCCGGCTAAAAAACCAAACCGATATTGTTGAAAGAACAATAAACAAAATAAACAACCACCACCAGGCCTTCCAGAAAGAACCGATGGCTGGTAATGAATCTTGCATGACGGCGAAAATATCAACGGTACTTCTGCGAAGATTGAATTTATAGTAAGCAAGATCAATCATATTGATGGCAAGCAGGGGCAGGTTTATAACGGTGAGCAATAAAACGGCTGTCAGTTTCTGGTACCTGGCCGGCAAAAAATCAATAAGTAAAAAATAAAACAGGAAGAAAATAAAATTTGCGTAAAAAATTGCAGCAATGTCTATACGCCAGCCCCAATAAATGGATGTTGCCAGTTCGGCAGTTGATATATTTCCAGCAGCAAAATACAGGATATAAAATATACCCCGCAATGCTGAATAAAGCACCAGTAAAAAAATAAAAATGTACAACGCCCTTTTTATCTTTTCCATAATCATTTCACCGGTTTCAGTTTCAGAAAATGCTTCTCCAGTAAATGAAAGCTGGCAAAACCGCACACACAGCTTACCGCAAAAGCAACAACAGCAAGCAGCAGGGTTTTATCTTCAGGGCCGGTATTGAATAAGTTCTTTTTTGCAATAATGATGTATACAGGAAGGTGAAATACATATATACCGTAAGAATATTTTCCAAGACTTGTCATAACCCGGCCCGACAAGAGCCGTTCGCAGAAATTTGAACCAGGTGTTAGTGCGAAGGCCACCAGTGCAAACCAGAAAATAACGTTTAGGGTATACCCATATTTACTTACAAATTCAACACCAAAATGCCAGGGCGCCTTTATTACAGCCATTATTAGCAAGACTATACAGGGCACGAATGCGATTATAAAACCAAATGCTTTTTTATACGGTGTTATTTTATCACCACTAAAAGCAAGGTAGAGTAATGCGCCGGCACAAAACGAATCCAAGCGGCTGGGTAACAATACATGCCGGTAAGCAAATCGCAAATGCCAGTAATCATTTGCATATACACGGAATAAGATACTCAGTAAAGAAAAAACAACCAGTATTATAACCAGGCTTCCTTTTTTTTTGTAAAAGAAGTAAATAACAAAAGGCCATACCAGGTAAAACTGCATTTCGCAGGCAAGCGACCAGAAATGAATAAGCGTGATATTCAATGGCCAGCCTTGCAAAGCATCCTGTATGTTAGCGGTAAACGTCCAGTAATAAACCTGCTGCTGTAACAGTTCTTTAAAAGAAGCAGAAACAAATGAAGGGAGCAATACCGGTATGAGTACAAAAAAAATCAGCAAAACGGTAAAACACAACGGAACAATCCGCAATATCCTGTTTATGTAAAAATTCCTGAAGTAATTTTTTGACCCAAGTGCTTCCACAAGTTTACCTGTGATAAGAAATCCCGACAATACAAAGAACAGATCTACACTGGCGAACGCAAATGAAAAAAAATGCAGAAAATGATAGCAGCACAATAAGAATACAGCCAACCCCCTGAAACCGTCCAGGACCTTAATTTTACCGGAAAGAAGATGAGCAGACTGCGGATGCATGCAATGAATTGAATAATCAACCTGAATATTTTTAAAGATAACCGTTAAACGCTAACCGGCATGCAAATGCCCGTAAAAAAACCTGTACCGTCGGGGCGGTACAGGTTTGTATTTTTTATGCAGCACACAATTTTTAAAAGCCGGCTTTCTTTGTTGTGGAAGTATTGGCTCTTGCGCCAGGCGGACAATATTGCTGCAGGTAACTGGTATAAAGTGTAGAGAGGTGCAGAAATGTACCCATGCCTTCAGAAATGCTGTGTGTACGGTTGGGGTACGACATCAGCTGAAACTGCCGGTTGTATTTCACCAGTTCATTGATCAGCATTTCTGCATTTGAATAATGCACATTGTCATCGCCGGTACCATGTATGTACAACAGGTTGCCCTGCAAATTCTTTGCATAGGTAACAGGCGATCCTTTTACAAAATCTTCGCGGTTTTCCTGGGGCAGCCCCATGTACCGCTCCTGGTAAATATTATCGTAAGTAAGCTGGTTGCCTACGGCTGCCACTGCAACGCCGGTTTTATAGATCTCCGGGTATTGAAACATTAAGTTCAACGTAGCAGAACCGCCGCCACTCCATCCCCAAACGCCCACGCGGCTGCTGTCTATATAAGGCCATTTTAAAATCTCTTTTGCCGCCATGGCCTGGTCGCTGATATTTAACAAACCAATTTTGCGATAGACCGATTTGCGCCAAAGTCTTCCCTTGGGTACAGGCGTACCGCGGTTGTCAATTGAAATATAGAAGTAGCCGTCTTTGGCCATATCGCCCTTGTACATACGATTATTGGCAATGCCATACTGGTCTCGTACATTTTGCCCCCAGGGCTCGGTGTATACATAAAACACCACGGGGTATTTTTTAGAAGAATCAAAATTGAGCGGTTTTTTCATCCACGCATCCATCTCAATGCCTTCCGCAGTTTTCACTTTAAAAAAGCTAACGCCCGGCGCCGATTTATCGGCTTTGGCAATGGCATCGTTTACCAGGTTTTCTCCGTTGATACCTTTGTGGCCATCGAGGGCAATCCATTCTGAAAGGCCGGGTGTATAGTAATTGGAAAAACTGTGAAACGCATATTTTGCATCCGGCGAAACGTTGTAGTCGTGTGTACCCTGCTGGCCAGCCGGTGAAAACAATTCTGGTTTTCCTTTTCCATCCAGTTTAGTGCGGTACAAATATTTTTGCGTGGCATTGCTGGGCGATGCCATAAAATAAACATAGCCGCCTTTTTCATCAAAGCGTACAATGTTCATCACATCATAATTGCCGCTTGTAATCAGTGTTTCTTTTTTGCCATCGCGGCTTACGCGGTACAAGTGCCGCCATCCGTCTTTTTCGCTGGCCCATACAAATTCTTTTCCGCCATTCAGCCAATCCCACCCACCCATGGCATAATCCTGGTCCCACAATGGCTGTATATCTATCCATGCAGAATCTGTTTCTGTGTAGATGGTATTGGCGGCGCCACTGGCCACATTGCAAAGCATCAATTTGCTTTCGTTTTGTTTCCGGTTCAGGTGCTGTACAATCAGTTCAGTATTGTTGGCGGCCCATTCCATTCTTGGTACATAGGTTTGCCAAACCGCATCGGTAGGAATGTTCATCCATTTAATTTGTGCGTCGCCGGTATTTACAACGCCAATTTTATAGGGCGATGGCGCTTCACCTGCTACCGGGTATTCAACAGGCACCACCCTGGGGTAAATGGAGTCGGTGGTATTCAGCATCTCATAATCTTTGGTGTTTTTGGCATCAATCTGCCAGAAAGCAATTTGTTTGCTGTCGGGGCTCCAGCGAAAGCCATCGCGGCAAAAAAATTCTTCCTCGTAGGCCCAGTCGAATGTACCGTTTATCAACTGCCGGCTGCCATCCATGGTTAATTGTTTGCTGTTTCCGCTTGCCAGGTCTTCCGTATAAAGATTGTAATTGCTTACATAGGCTACCTGGTTACCATCGGGCGAAAACTTTGCAAACATGAGGGATGAAACGGGCAGGGATTTGCCCAATTGTTTCAATTGGCCACCGGCTCTATCATACAGCCAGTAATCACCGCGGGTATCCAGCCGCCAAACTTTTTTGGTATTGGTATAAAGGAGTAGTTTTTGTTCATCTGCAGAAAAAACAAAATTGCGGATGCCGATACTACCTGATTGGCCCGGAATTTTTAAATTTTCTTTTGCAACAATAATGGTCTTGCTGTTTTGCGGCAGGGCATAACGAACAATATTGCCATCTTCTGCTTTGTAATAGCTATTGCCGTCTTTTGCCCATTTTATGGATTGCGCACGGGCAGCAACGGAAATAAAACCAATGGCTGCCCATACAAAAAAAATGATCCTGTAATTCATGTGCGGTTGTTTGGGCTGTAAAATAACTGATTTTCCACCGCAGTGTATCAATCCTGGCTGGTATTGGATGAACGGGCAGGAATTTCCGGGTTGGCGATCCTCCATTCAGCATTCTTGTGTCACTCCTTTGTACGGCAATGCAGCATGCAACGCTTCCAGCAAAAAAAAGAGTAGAATGGGGATCTTATGCCACAAGAAAATCATCAATACCTGCGTCTCCATTTGCCAGGCACCCAAATATAACCACGGTGTGTGCGGCGCCAACTTCCCGGAATCCAAACCATGCCGGGCCTTGGCATCATCCAATAACCATTGGTCCATACATAACCATTGCTCCGGTAAGCCCAGCCGCCATCAATCCAGATATGGCGGGGCGAAGGCGCCAGTGGTCTTGCAGCTGCAACCGGCACCGCGGGCCGCACCCTTACTTCAATCTGGGCAGTTGCGCTCAAAGAAAAAACCATTCCTGAGATCATCAGCAAAAAAAACCTGTTTGCAAACATTTTCATGATTGTATATTTTGGGGTTTTGAAAGCAGGTAAACCGCAAAGTTTAAGCCCGCCCGGCCAAAACAAAAACTCTAATGCTTTTTTAATACCCAACAATAAAAAAATGCCGGTAGTAAATGCAACCGGGCACAAAAAAAGCCCCGCTTTTGGGCGGGGCGCTGTTGCATGTATAAAACGATGCTTATGCGTTCACTTTACCTTTTATCTTGGCAATTACTTCTTCAGCAATACCAGATGGTGCAGGTGTATAATGCGAGAATTCCATGGTAGATGATGCACGGCCAGATGACATAGAACGAAGCTGGGTTACATAACCAAACATTTCGCTCAAAGGCACTTTGGCTTTAATAACCTGTGCATTGTTACGGCTGTCCATACCTTCCAGCATACCGCGGCGGCGGTTAAGGTCGCCCGTTACATCACCCATGTACTGGTCTGGTGTAACCACTTCCACTTTCATGATAGGCTCCAGCAGTACGGGTTTTGCTTTTCTTGCGGCTTCGCGGAAACCCGCTTTGGCACACAATTCAAAACTCATAGAGTCGGAATCCACCTGGTGGAAGCTACCATCGAAAATGCGCACTTTCATATTGTCAACCGGGTAGCTGGCCAATACGCCGGTACCCATGCTCATTTCAAAACCTTTCTGAATGGCAGGTATAAACTCACGGGGGATAGAACCTCCGAAGATATCGTTGATAAACTGGTAATGCTTACCAGGATTTTCTGCCAGCCATTCTTTGTCTGCAGGACCGAATTCAAACACAATGTCCGCAAATTTACCACGGCCACCGGTTTGTTTCTTCAGCGTTTCCCTGTGCTCAATACTGGCCAGGAACGCTTCTTTGTAAGCCACCTGGGGTGCACCCTGGTTCACTTCCACTTTAAACTCGCGGCGCATGCGGTCTACAATGATCTCCAGGTGCAACTCACCCATTCCACGCAGGATGGTCTGGCCGGTTTCTTCGTCTGTGTTTACACGCAGCGTAGGGTCTTCTTCTACCAGTTTGGCAATGGCCATACCCATTCTGTCAACGTCGGCCTGTGCTTTTGGCTCAACCGCGATGGCGATTACGGGTTCTGGTATAAACATATTTTCCAGAGCGATGGGATGATCTTCATCGCACAAAGTATCCCCGGTTTTGATTTCTTTAAAACCAACGGCAGCACCAATATCACCTGCTTCAATAAAATCAATCGGGTTTTGCTTGTTGGCAAACATCTTCATGATACGGCTGATACGCTCTTTCTTACCGCTTCTTACATTCAATACATAAGAACCCGCGTCCAAATGACCAGAATAACACCTGAAGAATGCCAGGCGACCCACAAACGGGTCGGTCATGATTTTAAATGCCAATGCAGCAAAAGGTGCTTTGGCGTCTGCTTTACGGGTTTCCTGTTCGCCGGTATCAGGATTGGTACCGATGGTATCGGGTATATCAATGGGCGATGGCAGGTAACGGCAAACTGCATCCAGTGCTGTTTGAACACCTTTATTTTTAAAGGAAGAACCGCACATCATCGGAACAATGCTCAGGTCAACCGTAGCTTTACGGATGGCTTCATGCATTTCTTCTTCGGTAATGCTGTTGGGGTCATCAAAGAATTTCTCCATCAGTTTGTCATCGTATTCGGCAACAGCTTCTACCAGCTGTGCTCTCCATTCCTGTGCTTCTTCCAGCATATCTGCAGGCACTTCAATCTCGTCGAAAGTCATACCTTCTGTTTCCATGTGCCAGATAATACCCTTCATTTTTATCAAATCCACCACGCCTATAAAATCGTCTTCCGCACCAATTGGCAACTGCAGGGGCACCGCTTTGGAACCCAGCATTTCTTTTACTTGTTTTACCACCATCAGGAAGTCGGCACCGGCACGGTCCATTTTATTTACAAAGCCGATACGCGGAACACCATAACGGTTGGCCTGGCGCCAAACGGTTTCAGACTGGGGTTCTACGCCATCTACGGCAGAGAACAGGGCAATCAAACCATCCAGTACACGCATGGAACGCTCTACCTCTACGGTAAAATCCACGTGACCGGGGGTATCAATAATATTGAAAGAATACTTTTTGGTATCTGCATATTCCTTTCCTTTATTGGTTGGGAAATTCCACTGGCAGCTTACCGCAGCAGAAGTAATGGTAATACCTCTTTCTTTTTCCTGCTCCATCCAGTCGGTGGTAGCAGCGCCATCATGAACTTCACCAATGCGGTGAATCATACCTGTATACCGGAGGATACGCTCCGTAGTAGTTGTTTTACCGGCATCAATGTGAGCCGCAATACCAAAGTTTCTTTGAAATTTTAAGTCTGCCATTATTGTATATTAAAACGTTTAACTTTTGAGAAACCCCATTTCTGTACAGGCCATGGTAAAGGCCTTAAAAAAACCGGGCTGCTTTTGGGGCGCAAAGGTAACCATTTCGCCTGAATAAAAAAGTGGTCGCAAAAATAGTGGAAAGCGGCCGGTAATAAGCCTGCCAGATGCCCCGGCAACCCGCCGTTTGAAGGTTTCGGAAAAGAATAAGAGTTTTTGCAGTCAACTATTTTTACAGCCGTTTATCGCCAGTAAAAACAATTATCAAAATATTTATTAAATACCTTCTAAAAATTTGCGCGTATTTAAAAAGCTTTGCTAAATTTAGAATCTCATTTCTAACCTAAAAATTCAAAAACAATATGGCCAGCAAGAAAAAAGCTAAAAAGCCTGCCCCAAAAAAGAAAGCAGCTCCCAAAAAAATAGCTAAAAAGAAAGCAGCTCCAAAGAAAAAGGCAGCAGCCAAAAAGAAAGCGGCCCCAAAGAAAAAAGCAGCCCCAAAAAAGAAAGCAGCCCCTAAGAAAAAAGCGGCCAAGAAAAAAGCAGCACCCAAGAAGAAAGCGGCGCCTAAAAAGAAGGCAGCCCCAAAAAAGAAAGCAGCGCCTAAGAAAGCAGCGCCGGTAAAAAAAGCGCCGGTAAAGAAGGCCGCACCCCGGAAAAAACCAACGCCACCACCACCCGTTGCACCAGCACCTGTGGCACCAGTATTGGATTTTCCGGTTGAAGAAACAGCAGCACCCGCTCCCGAAACAGGATCAACTGAATCTGAGGGATAACCATAAATTTTTTAATACAAAAAAAAGCCACCCGCTTATGGGTGGTTTTTTTATTTGGAAAGTTAGCCTGTAAAGCAAATTGCCAGATACGTAGTTCCACATAACGCAGCCGTCTTTTAAAGAATGCTGATAATATATATGCACGGCTGCTTATTTTTGCTGCATGTTATCCATCAGCCAGCGCGGCCAGCAAATGCCGCCATCGCCCATTCGAAAATTGGTTCCTTTTGCAGAAGCTGCTAAAAAAAGGGGCATCTCAGTATTCCATTTAAATATCGGTCAGCCGGATATCGTAACACCGCCGCAAACGCTGGATGCTGTTCGCCATGCAGATTTTACCGTGCTGGAATACAGCCACAGCGCCGGCAATGAAAGCTATCGCAAAAAACTGGTGGAGTATTACAAACGCGTTGGCATTGGTGTAAACCATCAGCAAATCATTGTTACTACCGGTGGCAGCGAAGCCATCCTGTTTGGTATGATGGCCTGCCTGGATGCCGGAGATGAAGTGATTATACCTGAGCCTTTCTATGCCAACTACAACGGCTTTGCGGTAGAAGCAGGTGTACGCGTTGTGCCCATTACTTCGGCTATCGAAACCGGGTTTGCGTTACCCCCCATCTCCGATTTTGAAAAGGCCATCACCCCCCGCACAAAAGCCATCGTTATCTGCAATCCCAATAACCCAACCGGGTACCTGTACAGCGCTGCAGAAATGGAAACACTAAAGCAGATTGTGCTGAAACACGATTTGTATTTATTTGCGGATGAGGCTTACCGTGAGTTTTGTTACAGCGGTACCCATACCAGCGCCATGCATCTGACCGGTATCGACAACCACGTGGTACTGATGGACACCATTAGCAAAAGATACAGCGCCTGTGGCGGACGCATTGGCGCTTTTGTTACCAAAAACCAGGATTTGCTGGATGCCACGATGAAATTTGCACAGGCAAGGCTGAGCCCTCCTTCTTTTGCGCAAATACTGGGTGAAGCGGCAGTTGACCTGCCTTCAAATTATTTTGATACCACCAAAGCCGAGTACAAGAAAAGAAGGGATACCATTGTAAGCAGGCTGAATGCCATGCCCGGTGTTTTCTGCCCCAACCCCGGCGGTGCCTTTTATGCCATTGCAAAACTACCGATTGATGATGCCGATGTATTCTGCCAGTGGCTGCTGGAATCTTTTTCATACAATAATAAAACCGTAATGCTGGCGCCCGCTACCGGTTTTTACAGTACCCCTGGTCTTGGTAAAAACGAAGTGCGGCTGGCCTATGTACTGAATACAACCGCCATTAATGAGGCCATGGATTGTCTCCAAAAAGCGCTGGAAGCTTATCCCGGCAAAACAGCCTGACAAAAAATTTGAAACCATTGTACGCGGATTAAATGGACACCAACATGAACCGATTGTTATTGCTTTTGTTGCTTGCTTTTACTGTGCCTTCCATGGCGCAGAATTATTCGGCCAATACGGATGAAAAAAGAATAGACGCATTGCTGGACAAACTGCATGCCCGGCAAGCCAGCCAGGACGATAGAAAAGAACTACAGGAAATTGCCATTACGCTTCAGAACAAGGGGCAAGACCCGCAGGAACTTCAGCGACAGTATAAAAAATCATTGAGTAATATAGACAAGGCCATTGAATTGTTCTATGCACTGGGCGACACACTGAGCGAAGCCAATAACCGCAAATTCAAAGGCTTTTTGCTGGGCAGGAACGGAAAAATGACGGAGGCCAGAAAGGAGACGCAGGCGGCCATTCAGCTATACCGCCTGCAAAACCTCAATGCAGAAGTAGCCGTATCGCAATTTGACCTGGCAAGAATGTTTGAGTTTGAAAGCAAACCAGATTCAGCCATCTATTATGCAAATCTATCCCGCGTGTTCTGGAAATTGAAAGAAGTGGATTTACGGGTGCTGATTATAAACAACATGCTGGTAAGCCTTTTTTTAAAAGCCGGGCAACCTGAGCTGGCAAAACCTGTGCAGCAGGAGTCGGTGGTGCTGGTATCCAAACCACAAATGCAATGGCAGGCCATTGTTGATTTTTATTTTACTTCCATGCTGCTGTTTAAAACCTTCAACGACAATGGCGTTGCCGGCGATTACAGGCAATTGTACAATGCCAAAATTGATGCTTTGAGAAAACAGGGCATTGTTGCCAAATCATATTATGAAAGCGACCGCGAATAACGCCTCTGCAGTTTATGCAATGTTTTCCAGCAGGTTGTTTTCGATGGCATAACGCATCAGCATAACCGTATTTTTAACGTTCAGTTTGCTGTAAAGGTTTTTGCGGTGGGTATCTACTGTATCGATGCTGATAAAAAGTTTCTCTGCCATTTGCGTATTGGTATATCCGCCTGTAATCAGCTGAAGAATTTCCTTTTCTCTTTTTGTAAGCAGGGGCTGCTCGTTTTTTTTCAATGCACTTTCCTTTAATGCAAGTCCGGCTTCAAAACTCAGGTATGTTTTACCGCCGGCAACGTCTGCCAGTGCCTGTATGATTTCTTTTCTGCCTGAATTTTTTAAAAGATAGCCGCTGGCGCCGCTTTCCATCATTTTACTGATATAGATGGGCTGGCTGAAAGTACTCAATGCCAGGATCATAATGCCCGGGTAATCTTTTTTTATCATCCTGCAGAGATCAATCCCGTTCATATCGGGCAGGCTGATATCCATTAAAACTACATCCGCTGTATTGCTGCGGAAAAATTGCAGGCAGTCTTCACCATTTTCGGTACTGCCTACCACTTCAAATTCTCTTTCCTGCTGCAGCAATGACCGCAATCCTTCCACTACCACAGAATGATCTTCAACAATGTAAACCTTTATCATTTTTATGCCTTTAATTCAATGTTTACAGATGTGCCGCTGCCAGGCTGAGAGTTAATATCCAGGTTTCCCTTAAAATAATTTACCCGGTCTTTGATATTCCGGAAGCCGGCGCCTTTTTTCAGGTCAAGTATTTTCACATCAAATCCTTTGCCATTGTCTTCTACGGTAATGCCGGTTTTTACATTTGTTTTGGTCAGCTGCACGATGATCTGTTTTGCCCCTGCATGTTTCAGTGCATTGTTCATCAGCTCCTGCACAATCCTGTACACGGTAATCTGTGCCTGGGTTGCCAGTTTCCTGTTATCGCCAAATTGCTGGTACACCACCCGGATGCCAGCAGAGATTTGAATGGAATTGCAAAAATCCTTCAATGATTCTTCCAGTCCAAACCTGACCAGGGTTTCGGGCATCAGGTTGTGCGCCACCTTGCGCAACTCTACGATGGTATTGTCGAGCATCTCAATGGACTTTTCAAAACCACTAAGGTTTTCTGCCGGCAACAACATGTTTTCTTTTAAGTTTACAAAAGACAATTTGATGCCCGATAACATCCCGCCCAAACCATCGTGCAAATCTTTTGCAATCCGGCCCCGCTCTTCTTCCTGCCCTTTCAGCATCGCGTCTACCGTAAGCAGCTGCCGGTCCTTTTCCAGTTCGCTGATCTTCTGTTGCTGTATCTCCTGTTGTTGTTTGGCAATCTGCTGTTCGCTTTTTATATTCCGGTAGGCCAGGTAGCCAAAAAACAAGAGACCGATAATAGTAACAATAAAAACTGTATTCAGTGTCGATTTTCGTTTCAGCGATTCCTGCTCGGACTGCTTTTCATTTTGCAACTTTAAAATTTCCTTCTGCTTTTTTTCCGTTTCATAAATGGCAGCCAGGGTATTGGCCTGCCTGATATTGGTTTCCGAAAGCAGGCTGTCTTTTAATAAAGCGGCCATTTGCAGGTAATTGAAGGCCCTCGTATCATTGCCTGTCTGATGATAATAATCAGACAGGTTGAGCAAGGCCTTTATCCTGCCCCCCTTTGTATTTAAGGCTTCCGCAAGCGCCAGGTTTTCGGTTGCATACTGCTTTGCCGCTTCCGTCTTCCGGAGCTTCAACGCAATATTGGTAAGAAAATACAGGGCGGTATTGATGTTCAGGCTGTGCTGGCTTGTCTGCGCATACTTATACGCCAGCTGGTAATAGGCATAGGCCGAGTCATACTGCTGCAACTGGTAACCAATCCTGCCACGGTTTTCAAAATAAGAAAAATCAAGCATGGTCTCTGCAGAATCGGGCATATAACCTTTCATTTTATCCAGGTAATACAAGGCCATATGATACTCCCCTTTTGAAATACAAATGTCTGCCATGCCGAGGTAAGCCTGGGCCTGGTAGATTTTGGTAAAAGTCTTTTCTGCCCTTTCAATATTCTTCTTTGCATAAAAACCTGCCTGTTCAAGGTTGTTCAGCCGGATGTAAATGCTGGTGATAATATTGTACAGGTACAGCGTTACATAGCCAACATCGTATTCATAATATTTCAGTGCTTCAAACAGGTAATTCAGTGCTTCATAATAATTTTCCTGGTCGTAATAAATCATCCCTTTCCAGCGGTTTGCCTGCGCCCGCAGTTCCAGCAACGGATTCGTACTTGCGTTTCTGGTAATATAAATAACCGAATCAAAATACAAAAGCGCATTCGTTCTGTCTGCTGAACTTTTATAATAATTACCCAGGTAACGGTAGCATTCGGCCAGCCCTTTTACATCATTTATTTTCCGGCTGATGGCCATTGTCTCGTCGCAATAGGGCATCAATTCTTTCATTTGCTTTAAAAAAACTCCTTTGCGTATCACATTTACCAGCGCATTTACCCGGTTGGTATCCGGTGCCGGAAATTTCTTCAGTTCGCCGATGGCCTTGTTTTTCCCTGTTTCAAAATCGGGCCACAGGTTATCCTGTGCCTGTATTAAACCCGGTTTTAAAAAAAATATAGCGATGAAAAAAACAGCCGTATTTCTCAGGTTATACATGTTATTGCTTTTGGGGCACCTGTAAATTATTACTTTCCTTTCCATAATGCCGCACCATCCATCAAAATTCACCCCTTTGCGGTAGATACGGGAGTAATAAGGGCCCTTTCTGCTACAAAGAACCGGCCTGCATCCATTGCAATTGCTGCCGGTAAAAAACACTTCAACTAATCTTGTTCCTGTTGCGGAAACAAACCGGGCTTTCGCAAAACAAAATCCGTTAACAACTCTTTTTAAATAATTCACGCCTTTGCGGTATAAAAAAAGCCGCCGCTATTACAAATATTTGCATCCTGAAAATTAAATCATCGCAAGGTGTAAACATTGTAACCATGCAATGAACGAATTACTGAACAAACAGCATAAACCTGTCATGAAAAAATATCAGCTTTCCCTGCTTTCAATATCCACGATTTTTATATACGCAGTCATTGCATTCATGGTATGTAAAAATTATAACCGCGTCATTCAACCCATCGAAAGCGCCGCGCCGTCTCCGGCAGACAATCCCTGGAAACTATTTTCAGACTACGACTATCAGAGCAATAACTTTTCGATGGGCATTACAGAAGAAAACGGGACGGGATGCTGCAACCTGGATGTACAATGCCCGGTTTATACAATACAGCGGATAAAGCAGTTGCTACCAGGACACCTGCATGCAGGCTAACAAATTTTCAACGCCAAACACCAGTTTAATTCAATTGCAAACATTCTTTTAATGGGTGCAGGAAATATATTTTATTGAGAACAACTCTATCAGTCACTATTAACAATTAAACCTATACAAAAATGAAAAAGCAGTTATTCCGCTATTTGACAGGCATTTTGCCTTCCATAGCCTTGTTTGCCAGTTTAAATGCACAAACAGCAAAAACAGCACAGGAATCATTTACTGAAAACTATCTTATTAACGATGCAAAAGTAAACATTCCGGCTTTAGACGATGGCAACACTGTTCTTGTCAATCCCAGGGCCCTGAGCGATTTCAGGAGAAATTACAAATCCGTCGGCGATGCCCGCTGGATCCAGATTAAACACGGCTTCCTGGCGAAATTTAAAGCCGATGCTGTAGAAACAAGGGTGTTTTATGACCCCCACGGAAGATGGTCATCTACCATACTTACTTATGCTGAAGACAAATTACCGGCGCATATCCGCAGCAAAGTAAAAAGCACCTACTATGATTATACCATTTACCTGGTGCACGAAATAACCATTGGCGACAACACTGTTTACCTGGTTTCTATGCAGGACAAGACCAGGATCAAAACCATACGTGTTACCGATGAAAATATGGATGAGTACGAAGAATTGACAAAGTTGTAAGCCCCCATCCTGCTGAAAAAAGACTACAGCCAGGTATATTAATACCGGCAAAGAGCAACCGAAAAAAAGTTGCCGGTATTAATTCTCTTTTTACAAAGAAAATCACCAAAAAACACACCGCTATGCAAAAAGCAATTTATTTACTAACGCTGGTACTGGCACACAGCCTGCTTTTTGCAGGTCAGCATTTGCCCGATGGCATTTACCTGGTTGACCAGCTTGTAACCCGCACCCACGCTGCCACAAAACCGAATACGGCTTTGGTTACGTTCAACCCAAATTTTGTAACAGAAGACCCGGAAAACTATGCCCCGCTGCTGCTAAAAACAGCTGGTTTTTTCTCATTTGCCGAAGCCGGTCAGATGCTGGTGCAGGAACAAAAAAATGAAAGCAGCACTTTGTACCTGCAACTTACAGAAGCAGGCAGCAAACTACTAACCGATTTTACAAGCATCAACCAGACGAAGAAAGTGGCCGTGGTAGTAAACAATGAAGTGCTGGCAGTTTACAAAATAACAAAGCCGGTAAACGGAAGGCTGATAGAAATTTTGAAGTGTGCACGCCAGGCCGGCAGACAGGTGTTAAAACCGGTTGTTGCACCCGGCAAAATATAGACCGGTTTAATAAAATGTATTTGTCAACAGCAATACCCACTGGCTAAGTTTTTATGGCAATTAATATTAACCCCGATTATTAAAATGCGGAACCCCGTATGAAACAGAAAGTATAACCGCCTATCACCGGAGAGAGATGGTATCGCTTACAAATTGAATACATGGGGTACACGGCCTGTGGTATATTGTGTATGTGAATAGCCGTAGTAGCGGCTCTTTACCCGTTGTGCAAATGGTACGATGCTTACAAGCGAAAGCACAAAGAAAAATGGTGACTGGGCTATTTGTAATAGAAGGGTTATACATTTGGTGGCAGAAACGATAATAAAATTTATACCATCAACCCCCACCAATGAGCGGAAACACCAACCTGGAGCAATTGCTTTCCGGCATGCAGCCAATGCTGCACGAAGAAGACTATGTATTTTGCACAGTACCCTCCTGGGATGTGGTGGACCTGCAAAAAATAACGGGATTTTTTAAAGAAGCGGAGGGCTTTACCATCATTGTTGAAAAAAAATGGGCCGACAGCCTGCAGCTCAGCTATACCTATATTGCCGCCTGGATTTCACTCACTGTTCATTCATCGCTGGATGCGGTGGGCCTTACTGCCGCATTCTCTTCAGCGCTTGCCAGCGAAGGCATTAGTTGCAATGTGGTGGCCGCCTTTTACCATGATCATATTTTTGTAAACAGGAATGATGCAAACCGGGCAATGAATACCCTGCTTGGCCTGGCAGCAAAATACAGGTAAAAAGCGCTTCAATTTTTTGCCGCCATTCCACCCTGCTGCATTTCCATATTTATCTCATTCATCAAATTATAAATTGATATTTTTACCCCAGTTTCAAAAGACAGCATTATGGAAGAAGGCATACTGGAAGGGAAAATAAGTTTTGTGCACCACGACAAACATTATGTAACCATTGAATACACGCACAAAACCAAAAAAAAATCTGTAAACGGCAAAGTGGATGAAGCCCGGCAGCTGCAGCTGATAGAACAAAAGCTCATTAAGAAAATACACCAGTTTCACGAAGGCGACGAAGTATATTTTAAGCTGGAAGTTTCTGGACGCGGCGATAAAATGGTGGCAGAACAGATCCGCTATCGCTTTAACAATACGCTGGGCAACCTGGTAAACCGCGCCCGCACCAACAACCAGTTTACAGGTTACCTTAAACAGGTAGAAGACAAATATTTTGTGAAGGAAGCCGGCAGCTACCAGTTCTTTCCGCTGGTTTTATCGGCCTGGGAACTACCACCCGATACCAGCAAGCTGAACGAGCCCATATTGTTTCAACTGGGCAACCTGGACAAACCCGAAAAATTGCACGCTACGCTTTTCTACCCAAAATACATTCCGCAGTATACGGCTGCCCAAAAACATTTCAACAGCAAAAGTCCGCTCAATGCAGCCGTGTATAAAATTTCGCCGCATGGCATTTATTTAAACTTGATTGGTGATAAACTGCAAGCAAAAATTCCGGCAACAAAAGATCTGGCAGCTACCCTAAAAGAAGGTGATAAAATAAAAGTGATCATTACCTACCTGAGTGCCCATAAAATTGTAGTAGCGCCTGTTTAATATTGTTGCGGTACAGCCTTCACAACATTTACGGTAACTATTAACTGTCCCAGGTGGCGCATGGTATGTTCGGCCGCATGCACCATCAACCCAAATACAGTGGAGGGAATCTGCGCCCGTCCAACTCCACGGATTTGGTAGAGTATTTCCGCCGGTGTGTGCTGTAGTTGCTCCATCGCCAATGCCAGTTGCTGGTTAAAACGCTGCAGCAATACAGCCGTTGTCAACTCCTTTTCCGGTTTTCCCTCGGCCTGCAGCTGCTGTAATTGCAGATCTGAAAGCATGCTTCCCTGCGCATAGGTAAACAAACGGTCCAACACACCTGCCATATGCTGCAGGTGAAAACCGGCAGCAGCCATGCCAGCCGGGCCATTCCACAACAATGCATCGGGGAAGCTGACCATTAATGCATTTACTTCTTCCTGCGCCTGCAGCAATGCATGGGCAACAGGCTGTAATGCCGGCAATACGCCGGGCAGCGGGCCACGCAACCAAACTTCTGCTTTGTTCTTTACTGTCATTTTTTTAGCGGTTTTAGTAAGATCATTTCTTTATCTCCCATGCCTTTGAATTAAGCCGCTCATGCTACTCAAAAGCAATTTCGATGCTCACCATTCAAAAATAGCTGTAATAAATTGTGTCAAAGTAGAATTATTGAAGTGCTATTGTATCGCCAACTTGAAACAGGCAAGGATAAATGTAATAGGTTACGATAAAATACATTTGTTTATAGCAAACAGGCGAAGTCAATAAGTCTACATATGTAACGATTATGCATATTACATCTGAAATAACGCTATAAAACTAAAATTAAAAATCTCGTAATTTTTTTCCTGGTGCCGGGGGTTTTAAATGATAAGTTGTTAACTTAGTAAGTGTAAAACCTGATACCGGCATGAAACACCCACTGCTTACACTTATCTGTATTTTTTTTATTATATGCGTAAATGCGCAGCAGACACAAAAGCCGCCACTACATGGTAAAAACTGGATGGCCGTTACAGGCAAGCCCCTGGCCGCCGAGGCCGGCGCCATGATATTTCAGCAAAACGGCAATGCAGTGGATGCAGCCTGTGCCATGATAGCCGCTACTTGTACCATGTGGGACGTACTGAGCTGGGGAGGAGAAACGCAGGCGCTTATCTACAACCCCGTTACCAAAAAAGTCATTGCTATCAACGCCCTCGGATTTGCGCCAACAGGAGCTACCGCAGATTTCTTCAAAAACAAAGGGATGAATTTTCCGCCCGAATACGGGCCACTGTCAGCAGTAACGCCCGGAACACCTGGGGGCATTTGTTATATGCTGGCAAACTACGGTACCATGAGTTTAAAAGAAGTGCTGGCCCCCGCCATGCAACTGGCCGCAGGCTATCCCATAGAAGCACAAACGGCCAACAGCATGGAGAAGGGTAAAAAAATGATAAAGGAATGGCCCTATAGCAAGGCAGTTTTTTTGCCACATGCAGGCGATAAAAGAGAAGCACCCGAAGCAGGAGAAATTTTTGTACAAAAAGATTTGCTGGAAACGCTCAGCAAAATGGTAGAAGCGGAACAGGACGCACTGAAAAAAAATAAAACAAGAAAAGAAGCGATATATGCTGCATACGATCGCTTTTACAAAGGCGATATTGCAAAGGAATTTGTACGCGGTTGCCAGGAACAGGGCGGCCTTATCACCATGGATGATTTGGCCAGATGGAAGCCTGTTGAAGAAGAACCCCTGCACGTAAATTATAAAGGCATTGAAGTGTACAAACTGCAGCAATGGACACAGGGGCCCATGTTGCTGCAATCACTGAACATACTTGAAAATTTTGATCTCAAAAGCATGGGGTACAACAGCACCCGGTATATCCATACCTTGTACCAGGCCATGAACCTTGCATTTGCAGACCGTGACTTTTATTATGGCGATCCTGCTTTTCCGCCGGAGGAACCCATGAAAGGCCTGTTGAGCAAGGAATATGCGAAAGAAAGGGCTAAGCTGATTACTTACGATAAAAACAACGCAAATGCCGGCCCCGGAGATCCTTATCCATTTGAAGGAAAAACAAATCCCTTTACCAGCGCCATGCAGCAACGGGGCTTTGCCATCAACCCCAAAAACCAGCCGGAGATCAGCAATCCCCTGGCAGATTCAGTATACCACGACCGGCTTTGGCGGGGCACTACGTCTGTAGAGGCTGCCGATAAGAATGGATGGGTAGTAAGTGTAACGCCCAGTGGTGGCTGGTTACCGGCCTGCATTGCCGGACATACCGGTGTTGGTATGAGCCAGCGCTTACAAAGCTTTGTACTGGATGCATCCCTCAATCCATTTAATGTAATAGAACCCGGTAAGAGACCAAGAGTTACCCTCACGCCCACCCTGGCGCTTAAAGATGGCAGGCCCTTCCTGTGCTTTGGTGTGCAGGGCGGCGATACACAGGATCAAAACCTTCTGCAGTTCTTTTTAAACATCACCGAATTTGGAATGACCGTGCAGGAAGCAACGGAAGCAGCCAATTTTAACAGCAACCAGTTATGGCTTTCGCTGGGCGGCGAAAAAACGGCCGACCGTGCCCCAAAACCAGGCAGTATTATGTTACAAAGTGGAACTGCCGACTGGATACGAAAGGAACTGAAACAAATGGGATATACACTCAGTTTTGAAGACAGGAGCAGCGGGCCTATCAATGCCATCTATTTTGACTGGAAGCACGGCAGTTTTTGGGGAGGCAGCAGCAACCATGGAGAAGACTATGGAATTGGATGGTAGCAATGAGAATAGAGAGTGTTGCAACATCAATAAACGGTTGAGGGTTGGTGCAGCATTGCTTGGCTAGCAGACTGGTGTTAATGGCTAAACTATCTAGTACCAATTACTTAGGCGTATTTGATACACTTAATAGTGATCAATATTACTTGTGTAAGATCATTCATATTAAGAATTATCATTACTAAACCAGTAAATTTGATTTGAAAGCTATTATTATCTGGTATCTTAATTAACAAAATGTTCGGGCAAAGCAAGTAGCAAAGCTAAAAGTCAGCAGGTACGAGTTCTTAATATGTTTTGCTGGAAAGTTTACTGCTACAACATTCTAATTTTAGAAAATGAAAACAGAAGCCACTATCCCTATTTTATTAAACAAGCTGTTGCCGGTTGTTTTTGCAGCCTGCTCAAAAACGGAACATCCGCTTTATAGGTATTCGCCATTGCTTTTTTCATTATTTCTGAAAAAGGGCCGCCGCCAGGAAACTACTACACCGATCCCAGTAGCCAGGTACAATCAATCAGATAAAGTCCATCATCAGCATTGCAACAAAAAATTAAGTGTTTTAATGTTTGGTTATCACCAATAACCGCGAAGACTATGAGAATTTTTATTGCCGACGACCATACCATTGTTAGACGGGGATTAAAACAAATCCTGCAAGACGAATATCCATCTGCCTATATAGAAGAGGGTTCCGATGCAGAAATCCTGATTAAAAAAGTAATAAAAGAATCCTGGGATCTTATTATAACAGATATATCAATGCCTGGCAGATCGGGTATGGAAGCATTGCAACTAATAAAATCCCAGTTTCCTAAACTGCCAGTGCTGGTACTAAGCGGGCACACCGAAGAACAATATGCCATGCGGGTATTAAAAGCCGGCGCATCGGGCTACCTCAGCAAAGACACAGCGCCAGAAGAACTGCTGCTGGCAGTACGGCGCATTATGCAAGGCAAAAAATACATTACACCCAATATTGCAGACCAGCTGATAGCAGACCTGGATAAAGATGGCGCTAAACAACCGCACGAATTGCTTTCCGACAGGGAATTTGAAGTTTTTAAATTAATCGCCTCCGGAAAATCTGTTTCAGATATCGCTACGCAAATGCTTTTGAGCGTAACAACTGTCAGCACCTACCGGGCAAGGGTGCTTATTAAAATGAACCTGAAAACAAATGCCGATCTTACCATCTACGCAATGGACAAAAAACTGCTGAACAGCTGATACAGCAGCCATCTTAGCCCTTTTCGTTTCTCATCTCAGTGCCGCAACGCAACCCTGGCCCGGCACTACAAGACGCCTGTTATTTAAAAAATGTAGTTCTGCTTTAATTCAGCAGTAGTAACCATACTACAACAAACAGCATTAAACTACTACCTGCCATCCCGGTTTCCACTTATACATTTACATAAATAAACTGCTTTGTTGTGCAGGAAAACAACTGCTGTTGTACAAGAATTCAGCAATATTTAGTAAGTGAGTTTGTTTAGGGGTTTATTGATGAATTGTAGTAAGTGTACTACGCGTTGTCCTTAGGATGTAGTACCCAATATATGAAAGACCTACTATT
>Ga0075026_100000074_pt1 | contig 31712 bp, 27 predicted proteins | sample Str012_2_FD_71392 | JGI IMG/M metagenome (GOLD analysis project Ga0075026, IMG submission 71392) | Freshwater sediment microbial communities in response to fracking from Pennsylvania, USA - Straight Creek_MetaG_SC_2012 | ecosystem: Environmental > Aquatic > Freshwater > Creek > Sediment... | reverse complement strand
CTCGCGGACGTCGGCGACGCGCTCGCGGCCGCCGAGGATGCCTGGCTGGATCTCGAGGAACGAGCGCCGTGAGCGGACCTGTCGACCGAAGACCCGTCCGCATCGGCCTGACCGGGCCGATCGGATGCGGCAAGTCCACCGTCGCCGCCTACCTCGCCGGCCGTGGCGCCGTGGTCGTCGATGCGGACCAGCTGGCGCGCGACGTCACGGGGCCCGGTGAACCCGCCGTGGGGGCGATCGCCGACCGCTTCGGGGCGGACCTTGTGGATGTGGAGGGCCGGCTCGATCGGTCCGCCCTCGGGCGCATCGTCTTCGGCGATCCTTCGGCCCTGGCCGACCTCGAGGCGATCGTCCACCCGGCGGTCCGGCCACGGATCCTGGCGGCCCTGGAGGCAGCCGGTCAAACAGTGACGACGGCGGTCGTCCTCGAGGCCATCCGGCTGGTGGACGGCGGGTACCTCGATCTCGTGGACGAGGTCTGGCTGGTGACCTGCGAAGGGCACGTCCAGGCGCGCCGTCTCGCCGATCGTGGCCTTTCGGCCGACGACGCCGCACGACGCGTCACGGCCCAGGCGGATCTCGTGGCCCGTGCCCGTGCGGCGGCGACCCGGATCATCGTGACGGATGCATCCCTCGAGGCGACGGAGCTCGCCGTGGACGACGCGCTCGCGGCGGCCCTAGGGACCCGTTGAGGCCGACGGACTTGCACCCGGACTTGCGCCCGGACTGGCCGACGGTGTCGCGCTCGGAATGGTGCCCTTGCCGGGCGGCCACGTCTGCGGGATCGGCAGGCCGTAGCGCTGGATGATGAGGTTGGTCGTCTCGCCCAGCTTGGTCGCATCGGCCGGGCGGGTGTCCTCGACCGGGCGCAGGGCCGCGCTGAACTGGGACTGGCCTGTGGCCTGGACGTGCGAGATCTCTTCGGCCACCGCGAGCGAGACCTTCACCACGTAGTCCTGACCCGTCTTCGAGAGGACGGTGATGTCCTGATAGATGATCTTGGTGGCCTTGTCCGAGTAGTACTTGCCGGCTGCAGACAGCTCGAGCGGGACCTGGACGATGGTACTGAGGAAGATGTCGACGTGGTCGCCGGGCTGGATCGCGCCGCCGACCGCGCGGTCGTCCGGGATGGTCAGGGACACGGCGCGCCAGGCCGGCGAGTCCGGGGCGAGCGTCTCGCCGGGCGCCAGGATCTGGAACTGACCGCCGAGCGCGGCCGAGGCGAGGAAGTTGGCGTAGATCGGCTGGCCCTCGAGGATGTTGACCCCCGGGATGAGGCCGATGACCTTGTCGACCGAGAGGAAGACGCCGGTCGCGTTGGTCGGATCCACCGGCACGTCGCGGACGGCGACGTCGCCGGCCTCGATGGCTTTGCGGGCCGGGATGATCCGGACCGCAACGACGATCGGGGTCGTGGCCGTGTTGCCGGAGCCTGCCTGAAGCTGGGCCTGATTCACGAGATAGAACGCCGAGGCGCCCGCCACGATCGCGAGGATGAGCCCAAGGACCATGATGATCCGAGACCGCTTGCGGTGGTCCTTGTACTCCATCTCCATGGATCGGTGTCTCCAAGGCATGCGACCCGGTGGGGGTCGGCTCGTGTGTCGATGGACGGGATCCGCTGCCGGACACCGGGCGATCGGGCCACTGGGCCCGCGCTCAGCTCAACGGTAGGGTTCGGGACGGGCGGGCCCTACGGCTCGGAAGTACCAACGAGCGTGACCTTGGGTCAGGGCTGCACCAGGTGGACCGGGTTGCCCCGGATCGACGCCTGCCAGGTCGTGGTATCGGTCGTCGTGCTGTCGAAGGAGTAGCGGATCTTCCACCAGCCGCCCAGCGTGCCGGCCGGTTCGCCCGGGGGGAGCGGCGCGGTGTAGGTCTTGGGCAGGGGGATCGTCAGAGTGACCCACGAGTTGTTGTACTGGCCCGTGCCGCTGATCGTCGTCTTGAGGGACGTCTTGTTGGAGCCGCTCTTGGACCCGGTCGCGTTGGCGTCGGCGGTGTAGCTGAAGGTGGCCGGCGTGTAGCCGGCGGCCGTGGGTTGGAGGATCTCGATGCTTGAGTTGCCGGAAGCGTCGCCCGGGTCGAACAGCTGGATGACCATGGTCTTGCCGGCGTGGACCGCCTCGACCCGACCGAGGTAGAAGAGGGTCGTCCCGTTCGCCACGTTCGCATAGATGACCATCTTGCCGAGGCCGTAGACGTAGGGCGTATAGCTGGCGTTCGTCGGGACCGCCCGGAGGGCCCACATGTTCTCGGCGCTCACGCCCTTCTGGTCGTTGACATTCGTCGGGTTGGTGGTCGTCACCTGCAGCCGGTAGGTGCCCGGCGTGGTGACTGTGAAGAACGTCCACCACTGGTTGTGATAGGGGTCCGCGGTACAGGCCGGAAGGCTCCAGAACGCGTGACCCGGCCAGGCCGCCGAGCCCTCGCGAAAGGCCGCACTCTTGTCGACCTGGCGCTTGTTCTCGAACAGCGGCCCGCTCGTCGCGACCTGGACATCGTCCGTGTAGTCGAGCGGCGTCTGGGCCGGGTCGGACCACAGGACGTAGTACGTGGAGACCGCCGGCCAGCCGGCAGCGTCCCAACTGATCCAATGATCGCCTGTGCCCTTCTGGTCGTCCACGGCACAGAACGTCGGGTCGTACAGGTCGATGTTGGTGGCGCCGGCCCCGGCCGGGACGTCGATCGCGTATTGGTAGCCGTTGGCGTCGTACTGGCCGTTGGCGGTCGGGTTCGGGTTGTAGTAGGTCCCGTAGGCGTCACCGGCGGAGCGATTGGTCCCCTGGGCCTCGGCCGCCGCCCAGAAGAAGCCGGAGTTGTCACCGTAGGTGCTCAGCGGGCTACCCATCGGGACGGGGAGCGTGTACTCGCCGGTCGCGACTCGGGTGATCGTCACTGTCGGCATCCCCACGATGCGCAGGAAGAACGTCGCGAACGTCTTGGTGATCGTCACGTCCAGGCGCTGGATGGACTCGGTGTTGACGGATGGCGTGACGGTGGCGCCGGTCGCGCTCGAGAACCCGTTCTTGGCCGCCTCCGCCCTCGCGACCGAGGTCGCCGTGGTGAAGTCACCCGGCATGTACGGGACGCCGGCGAGCGCCGCAGCCTCCGCGGCGTGCTGGACATGCAGAGACGCATTCCAGATGTTGCCGACGTCCACGACAAGCGAGAGGATCCCGAACAGCAGGCCCGCCGACAGCGCGAACATGACCACGATCTGGCCGCGCGGCCGACGCCGTGCGCCTTCGGCCTCCTCGCTCACGGTGCGGGTTCCAGGTGCATCACCGTCACGTCGGACATCGGGATCGTCGTGTACGGCGGGTTGCCACCGAAGAACAGGCCCAGCAACTTCGTCAGCGGCGTCGTCGGGTGGAAGTCGTAGCGCACGCTGACGCCGATGGAGTCGCCACTGAGGCCGGGGACCCGTGCCGAGGCCGGCCAGCCGGCGGTCCCGATCAGGACGCCGTACCGGTCGTACGTGTTGATCTTGCCGCTGACCGGCTTGCCCGCGGCATCCGACTTGTAGATCTCGATGAAAGCGATGTTCTCGACCAGGATCGGGTCGGTCAGGCCGCGCTGGACGGCGGCCAGGATCGTGGCGTCCACCGAGTCCGGATACGAGCCGCCGTTGCCGAGCGTCGCCCCGACACGGGCACCTTCGCGTACCGCATAGGCCATCGCCGTCCGATGGTCGTAGGCGGACCCGAATTCGAGCATGCCCATCAGGATGAGCAGGAAGGCTGGCAGGATGAGCGTGAACTCGATGAGGGCCTGGCCGCGCAGCGAGCCGTGGGCGTGATGCCGGGCGAGGAGTCGGATGCGACGGATCACTGCTTGGGCTCCATCCGCAGGCTGGCGCCGTCGGACACCGCCCACGTCCGGCCCGCCCCCAGCGGCGTGATCCCGGCATAGGTGTACCCGATGCGGACGCCGACGACGTCGAGACCCTCGGCGATCGAGTCCTTGCGATCCTGCTGGGCGTAGCCCTCGCTCCCGACCAGGCTGTACGGCTCGGTCGCGTCGCCCGGGCAATCCAGGGTGCCGGTCCGCGTGTAGACGTTCACGGCGCCGGGGACCGGGTCCCCGTTGGCATCGGAGCGGTAGATGGACACGGTCGTGACACGGTTCTTGTCGATCGGCACGCTCAGCGCCCGCTCGACCGCCTTGAGGATCGAGCAGTCGGCGCCGTCAACGCCGCCGGCCTGGGCCGCGGCACTGACGCCCTGCCGCGCGGCGTACTGGACGGTCAGGATGTTGTTGTAGAGGAAGCCGAACTCGATGACGCCGGTCATGAGGGCCATGAAGATCGGCAGCGTCAAGGCGAACTCGACGAGTCCCTGGCCCTGTTGGCGGTGTCGCCCGCCGCGTCCCCCGTGCCGTCCGATGCGCATCCGACCCGCTGCCCTCCACGCGACCTGTCGGCCGCACGACACGCCCGTTCCGGCCACGCCGGCGCGAGCAGCTGCGAGCATGTCATCGGGCCCCGGATATGCCGCGCCCCCTGATGGTCCCGAGCGTGCGCTGCATTCGTACGGGAGTTGGCGCCACGCACCACACCGAAAGGGAACACCCGTTCGCTTCGACCTGTGTGGATGGTAGACTTGCCTCGTGCCCGACCTGAAGCTCGTCGCCCCGTTCGAACCGACCGGCGACCAACCCGCGGCGATCGAACAGCTCGTCGATGGCCTCCAGAGCGGCCTGCACCACCAGGTCCTGCTCGGAGCGACCGGCACTGGAAAGACGTTCTCGATCGCATCGGTCATCGCGCAGGTGAATCGGCCGACCCTGGTACTGGCCCACAACAAGACGCTGGCCGCCCAGTTGTATGCCGAGTTCCGCGAGTTCTTCCCGGACAACGCGGTCGAGTACTTCGTGAGCTACTTCGACTACTACCAGCCGGAGGCGTACCTGCCCCGGTCGGACACGTACATCGAGAAGGATTCCAGCCGCAACGACGAGATCGACCGGCTGCGCCATGCCGCGACCCACGCCCTGTTCGAGCGACGCGACGTGATCATCGTCGCCTCGGTGTCGTGCATCTACGGCCTGGGTGCCCCCGTGGACTACGGCGCGACCGTGCTCCGGCTGCGGGTCGGCGGCCAGTATCGGCGGGACGCGGTGCTCCGCCACCTGGTCGACCTCCAGTACCAGCGCAACGATCAGGCGATGTCCCGGGCGCGGTTCCGGGTCCGGGGCGACACGCTCGAGCTTCAGCCCGCCTCGGAGGAGACCCTCATCCGGGTCGAGTTCTTCGGCGACGAGGTGGAGCGGATCACGGAACTGGACCCACTGACCGGCGAGCTCCTGGCCGAGCGCAAGGAGGTCAACGTCTATCCGGCGACCCACTACGTGACGCCCGGCGACAAGCTCAAGGAGGCCATCGTCGACATCGAGGTCGAGATGGAGGAGCGGGTCGGACAGCTCGAGACGGAAGGCCGGGCGCTCGAAGGCGCTCGCCTCCGCCAGCGGACGACCTTCGACCTGGAGATGATGCGCGAGCTCGGCTACTGCACCGGCGTGGAGAACTATTCGCGACACCTCTCCCGGCGCGAGGCCGGATCGCGACCCTGGACGCTGCTGGACTACTTCCCGCCGGACTGGCTGCTGGTCGTGGACGAGTCGCACATGACGGTGCCCCAGGTGGTCGGCATGTACAAGAACGACCGGACCCGCAAGGAGATCCTGGTGGACTTCGGGTTCCGGTTGCCCTCCGCGCTGGACAACCGGCCGCTGACGTTCGAGGAGTTCGAGAAGACGGTCCACCAGGCCATCTACATGAGCGCGACACCCGGACCGTACGAACTCGAGCGCAGCGAGCGCATCGTGCAGCAACTCATCCGCCCAACGGGGATCGTGGACCCCATCATCGAGGTGCGCCAGACCGAAGGGCAGATCGACGACCTGCTCGAGGAGATCCGCGGTCGCGTCGAACGAGGCGAACGAGCGCTCGTCACGACCCTGACGAAGAAGATGGCCGAGGACCTGACGGACTACCTGCGCGAGCTCGGGGTCAAGGTCCAATACCTCCACAGCGAGGTGGACACCCTGGAGCGGGTCGCGATCCTGCGCGATCTCCGGCTCGGCGTGTTCGACGTGCTGGTCGGGATCAACCTGCTGCGGGAGGGCATCGACCTGCCGGAGGTCACCCTGGTCGCGATCCTGGATGCCGACAAGGAGGGTTTCCTGCGGTCCGCGTGGTCGTTGATCCAGATGATCGGTCGCGCGGCCCGCAATACCGGTGGCCGTGTTGTGATGTACGCGGACCGCGTGACCGAGTCCATGCAGGTCGCCATCGACGAGACGGATCGTCGACGGGCCATCCAGGAGGCGGACAACCTCGCCCGCGGCATCCAGCCGACGACGATCGTCAAGGAGATCCACGACCTCAACGAACGGCTCCGGGTCGTCGCCGAGTCCACGACGGTCTACACCTCCGAGAAGGGCGGGGAGCTCACGTCGGCGGACCGGGCCAAGGTGGAGGCCCTGGTCGCTCGCATGGAGGCGGAGATGAAGGCCGCCGCCAAGTCGCTCGAGTTCGAGCGCGCCGCGGCCCTGCGCGACGAGGTCCAGCAGATCCGCCTCCGCGTCCTGGAGCAGGACGCCTCGATCGTCGTCGGCCGCGCCGCCGAACGAGCCGGCCGGGCCTCTGCTGGGGCCCGCGGGTTGGATAACGCCGCCGCGAGCGCCCGTGGTCGGCGAGGTGCCGCCGCAGCCGCGGCGGGCCCGGCGCTGGAGGTCACCAGCATCCAGGTGCTCCCTGCCGACGAGGAACCGGTCGGTGCCCACGACGGCGACCACGATGGCGAGCCCGGGATCGACGAGAACACGGTGGCGGACTGGCTGCCCGGGATCCGCGACGAGCACGACGATGAGGGTGGGACGCAGGCGCGCTGGCTGGACCGGCCCACCTGGGACCGGACGGTCACCCCGAACATCCGGCGACGCACCGGACAGCGGCCGGGACGACGCCGCTAGGGCGGGTTCGCACTGGGCGGTCCGGTCCCGCCGCGATCGACCGCAAGTGGTGCGCGGGCGCGCCGGAATCACGTGCGGTCCGGGGTCGTCCGGCGCGGTCTGGTCTAGATTGGTGGGGTGCTCGGTGGACTGGCCTCGCTCCTCGCCGCCCAGTCCCTCGACGTCGCCTCGTTGGTCGCGCTGGCCTTCAGTCGGGCCGCCTCCGTCGGGTTCCTGCGGATCGCCACGCTGGTGCTGGCACAGGCGCTCGACCTGGTCACCTTCAGCGTGATGATCTCGCGCCACGGCCTCGCCGCCGAGGCGAATCCCATCGTGAACGGCCTGTTCGGTTCGATGGGGATGGCCGCGGTCGTCCTGGCGAAGCTGGCGCTGGTCCTCCTGGTCGGCGCCCTGTCCGTGGCGGCCTCGCGTGGCCGTGGCGGCGTCTGGTCTATCGCCGGCGGCCTGCCGCTCGCACTCGCGATCACGGCAGGCCTCATCGGCGGGATCACCAACGCGGCGGCGATCCTGGGCTGATCCCGGTCACGCGGCGAGTCGCCGTCACGCGGCGGGTTCGCCTGACCCGATGACCGCCTGCGGCACGCGGCTGACCTTGATCTCGGACGCGGACCGAACCGGGGCCGGCAGGCCCAGCTGCTCACGCATCGCCCCGAGTCGCACTTGGGCCCGCGCTTGCTGCTGGGCTCGCTCCACCGCCTGCATCGAGGCGTCCACGGTGACGCCGGTCAGTTCGGACGTGGCCTGGGCACGCGCCAAGCGACGTTCGATCCTGACGCGGACCTCGTCCAGGGACGGAGCGCCATCGCCGGCCACCGTGGTCAGCTGGCGCATCGCGCCGTTCATCTGCTCCTGCATCTGGGCCTGGTCCAGCTGGCTCAACAAGCTCTCGCGCTCGGTCAGTGCCCGCTGCAGCGAGGCCGAGTCCTGGCTGACCGCGTCCCTGGCCCGGTCTGAGGCCGTGATCGCGGACATCGTCGACACCTTGAGGTCCTCGATGTCCGCCTCGATGGCGATCCCTCGTTCGGCGAACGCTTCGGCAGCGCCCTCGAGGCGAGTCGCCTCTTCGTCCTTGCCGGCACGACGGGCCTCGTCGGCGAGGGTGAGGGCCTGACCGGCCGAGGCGTTGGCGCCCTGGAGGGCGTCGATCGCCCGGTACAGTCGAGCCTCGAGTTGCTTCTGGTTGGCGATGACGTTGGCGGCCTGCTCCGTCAGCAGCCGATGTTGTTCACGAGCGGAGGTGATGGCCTGCTCGAGCTGGACCTTCGGATCGGCGGTCTCGGCGAGCTGCATACCCAGCTTGGCGGCCAGGTAGTCCCACCACTTGCGCATCGACTTGAACATGTCCGGTTCCTCCTATCGCTTGCTACTTGGTCGGCCCGGCGGGCCCACGACCTGCCGAGAACGCTTGACGGATGGCTCGGCGGGCGTCGCTGATGGCGACACGGACACCGGATCGGGCATCGCGGATGGCGGTTCGGATGGACGCACCGATCCCGTCGGTCGCGACCCGGATGGCGTGCCAGATCGATCGGATAGCGTCGACCGCGTGATCGATGGCAGCGGTCAGGGCCATCCCCAGGCCGCGAAGGCCCCGGGCGATCAGGCGGACGACCCATGCGACGATCGCGATACCGCGCCGGTAGATGGCAGCCACGGCACGGCCGGCCGCCCGGATCGCGCCCGCGACCTGATGGGCCAGGGCTCGAAGGACGACGACAAGGCGCCCGAACAGCTGCCTGGCCAACGACGCGAACCGGCGGAACGGACGGAGGAGGACCGTCAGGGCGGCCCGCAGTGCCACTCCCAGGCGGGCGGTGAGGCCCGCGACGGCCCGGCCGATCGACCGGATGACGGCGGCGATCGCATGCGCGACGTCCCGCATGACCGCCATGGCGCGGCGGATCGCCGGGCCGATGAGCTCGCCGAACACGTGCGGCAACTCACCGAGAAGCCCGACGATCGCCGCGACGAGAGCGACGGCTCGTCGACCTGTGCCCTTGACGACGCGCCCTACCCCCCGGCCGAGCGTTCGCAGGCTCTCGACGACGACCCGCGCCGTATGACGGATGGATCGGCCGATCAGGCCGATCGACGCATCGATCGCCATCCAGGCTGCGACGAACGGCGCGACGAGGATCGTGAGCAGGCGCGTCCCGGGGCCGACCGGGCCGACCGGGCCGACCGGGCCGACCGGGCGCTGGTCATCGCTGAGCATCGTGTGCCTCGCTTTCGATGGTCGTGCCGACCGTCTGCAGGCGATCGAGTGAGCCCAGGCCCGTGGTCGCCTCGAGTTCCTCGCGGGCCTCGGTCACGGCGGTCGCCCAACCGCGTTCGGCGGGGGTGTGGTGGATCGAGACATCCAGGCGCGATTCGACGCCCTGGCGCTGGACTCGCTGGAGGCGCAGGGTCAACTTGCCGATCGCCTGGGTCCGCTTTCGGACGTACTCGACTTCGGCCTCGGCCATGGGCCGTCCGCCGCCCAGCAGGGACGCGACCTCGACGACGGCCAGGTGGGCCGCCTCGATCGCATCGGTCGCATGTGGGATCCTGGACTTCGCGGCGGCCATGCGACACGCCGCGTACGCCTCGACCAGGGACCGCACGCTCGGATCCGAGGCATCCAGCGCCAGGCCGTCGCCGATGGCACGACCACGCGCGCCCGAACGCCGGCGCTCGCGGGACGCGGTGGCCACCGCACGGGCGGGAAGGGCGACGCCGAGCAATGCGGCACCGATGCCCAGCAGGAGCACTGGCGTCGGCGCTCCGGCGAAGAGTGACCAGCCGGTCAGGCAGATCCCGCCGAGCACCAGGACGGCATCGACCGGTCCAGCCGGCTCGTCCGTCGTCTCGCCGAATAGCTCGTCGATCGCGGCGTCAAGTTCGTCGGCCTTGCCGGCCGTCGTGGCGTCCACGTCGGTGAGTGGCCCTGCCGTTCGCGGCACGACCATGAGGTGGCCGATGGCGTCGATCGGCGGGTGGCTGGCCCGATCGTCCGGCAGCACCGGGTGATCGGAGGGTGACCAGGTCGTCTGTGTCGTCATGCTGGCTCCATCGAACGGCTCTCGATGGACTCAGGCTGGACGGGCGACGTCCCGAGGTCATGGGGCGCGTGTCCCGAACGGACGGGATGTCGGCCAGGTCAGGTCCGGCCGGGACCCTCGCCACCGAGGCCGGCTTCACGAGCACGTACGATCGCCGCGCCACGATCCGTCACCTCGAGCTTGTCCAGGATGACAGAGACCCCGTTGCGGACGGTCTTGGGGCTGATCCCCAGGCGGGCGGCGATGGCATCGTTCGGCAGACCGCGCGCGATGAGCTCCAGGATCTCGTGCTCGCGATCGGTCAGGTCCGGGAACGGCAGGAGACCGGCGGCCCGCGGGCTCGCGAAGAACCCGAGGATGCGCGTCGCCAGCGTCGCCCCGAAGACGGCCTCGCCGGCGGCGATCGCCCGGATCGCCCCCACGATCTCGCCGGCATCGGCGCCCTTCACGAGGTACCCGCGAGCACCGGCGCGCACCGCGGCGAACACGGACGCGTCGTCCTCGAACATCGTGAGCACGACGACACGCGCCCTGGGGGCGAGTGTGGCGAGTCGGCGGGTCGCCTCCACGCCGTCCAGCCCCGGCATCTGGAGGTCCATCACGACGACGTCCGGCGTCGAGGTGGCGACGACATCGATGACCGACGCACCGTCTGCCGCTTCGCCCACCAGCTCGATATCCGCCGTCGCCTCGAACAGCGCGCGCATTCCGTCGCGAAAGACCGGGTGGTCGTCCGCGATGACGACACGGATGATCATGTCAGGCCTGCCATGGCAGCGTGGCCAGGACGCGGGTCCCTCCGCCGTCCCGGGGTCCGATCTCCAGTGTGCCGCCCAGCTCATCGGCTCGCTCGTGCATCGCGCGGATGCCCACGCCGCTCCGGCTGTCCGCACTCAGGCCGGTCCCGTCGTCGTCCACCTGCAGGATCAGCGGACCGTGCAGGCCCAACCGGACCTGGCAGGACTTCGCGGACCCGTGATGGATCGCGTTGAGCATCGCCTCGGTCGCGATCCGGTAGGCGGCGACCTCGACAGCGGCGGGCAGGACGGGGAGTGCGCCGTCGACCTGGACGGTCACAGCGGTCGGCGTGGCCGGATCGGCCGACAGTTCCGCCGCCCGCTGCTGCAGCGCACCGACGAGACCCAGCTCGTCCAGGGCCGGTGGTCGCAGCTCCCGGGCGAGTCCGCGGATGTCCGCCAGGACACCCTGCGTCTCCGCCTTGAGCCGAGCGATGGTCGCGACCGCGGCGTCCGGGTTCGCGGTCACCTGATCCCGGGCGACGTCCAGCTGGATCGTCATGGCGGCCAGCGTCGGCCCGATGCCGTCGTGCAGTCGGCGTCGCAGGCGTCGTCGCTCCTCCTCGCGGGCCATGACCAGTCGCTCGCGCGATCGCAGGAGCTGGTCGCGCTCGAACAGGCGATCCCGGGCGATGGCGATCGCGAGAGTGATCGGGATCGGCAGCGCGAGCAGGGCCAGCACGCCGCGGGGCGCGATGGACGAGCCGGTCAGTGCCAGTGGTCCAACGACCAGCAGCATCGCGCCGGCGGCGGCGAGGATCAGCGAGATGAGGACCCAGCGCATCCCGCGGAGGACCGCCTCCGGGACCTTGCGCGCCGCGATGACGAGGGCTACCAGGCTGGTCCCCAGCAGGCCCAGCACCACCCACGCCTGGACGGTGAGCCAGCCGCCCATCCACACGAGCGTCGACGGCGTGGCCAGGCGCAACCCGACCGTCCCGCAGACGAGCGCGCCCAGTGGCGCGGCGTAGATGGTGACCGGCAGCCAGGGCCGCCCAGCCAGGATCGGGCTCGGTGACGGGTACACCAGGATCAGATGGAGCAGGCACGACCAGAAGATGACGTCGAGCGGGCCGCTGGCCATGAACGGCAGGACACTCGGCCAGCCCCGCAACAGGTCACTCGGCAGCAGGCCCAGCTGCCAGGGGATCGCGGAGGCCAGGTTGCAGATCGATCCGACGAACAGGATCCGGATCGCCAGACTGCTCGGCCGCCGCACGAGGAGCCACGAGGCGAGGGCGAGCTGGGCCAGGGTGAAGGCGACCAGCGCCCACGATCCGGCGAGCACGGAGGCGACGGGGAACGGCCTGAGTGGCGCCCGGATCTCGATCTCGGTGCCGTCGCGAATCACGCGCACGAGGAGCGGGTCCGTCACCGCCGCCGGATCTCGCTGACCTGCGAACGTCCCATCCGCCCAGTCCTCCAGGGATCGACCGCCGATCGCCACGACTCGATCGCCCGGCTCGAACGGCGACTCCGGTCCGACGGGCACGACCACGGCGCCGGTCGCCGTCCAGTGCCAGGCGTCGCTGGGGACCGTACCGCCCTCGGACGGACCGGCGATCCGGAACCACAGGAACGCCGCCAGGGAGATCATCGCCACGGCCGTGATGGCGATGGTCGCGACCGCGCCGACGTCACGGAGCGAGGAGCGCGTCGCTGGGCCGCCGGTGGCGTGCATCGTGGGGAGGATACCCGCCGTCCGTTCGAGAACGGGTGTTCTATTCGTCGGTCATGCCGTAGACTACCGATGTGCCCCAGGAACGACTCATCGTGCGCGGCGCGCGCGAGCACAACCTCAAGAACGTCACCGTGGACTTTCCGCGCGACCGGCTGGTGGTCATCACCGGGCTGTCCGGATCGGGCAAGAGCAGTCTCGCGTTCGACACGATCTACGCCGAAGGCCAGCGGCGCTATGTCGAGAGCCTGAGCGCGTACGCTCGCCAGTTCCTCGGCCAGATGGAAAAGCCGGACGTGGATCAGATCGACGGCCTGTCGCCGGCCATCTCGATCGACCAGAAGGGCGCGTCGCGCAACCCACGGTCCACGGTCGGCACCGTCACGGAGATCTACGACCACCTTCGGCTCCTGTTCGCCCGGATCGGGATCCCGCATTGCCCCAACGGCCATGCGATCGAACGCCAGACCGTCCAGCAGATCGTGGACCAGGTCCTCGCCCTGCCGGAGGGGACGCGCCTGCTGGTCCTCGGGCCGCTCATCAAGGACCGCAAGACGGAGGGCGACCGCGTCTTCGATGGTGCGCGACGCCAGGGCTTCGTCCGCGTCCGGGTGGACGGCGATATGGTCGACATCGCGGATGCGCCCAAGCTGGATAAGTACAAGCGCCACTCGATCGAGGTCGTGGTGGACCGTTACGTCGTCCGACACGCGGAGGCGCCCGAAGACGCGCCCCGCGCTGCCGACGGACGCCCGCTGGACGCGGACACGGGCCAGGCCATCCCGGACCCGGATGCCGGCCGGCTGGCCGACTCGGTGGAGACGGCCCTGCGCCTCGGCGAGGGGGTCGTGCTGATCGCGCCGGCACCGCGCGACGATGAGCCGGACGCCTTCGAGGAGCGACGGTACAGCGAGAAGTACAGCTGCCCGTACGACGGCTTCACGGTGGACGAACTGGAGCCCCGCAGCTTCTCGTTCAACTCACCGCACGGCGCGTGCCCGGGCTGCGCCGGCCTCGGGACCAAGCTGGAGATCGATCCGGCCCTCGTGATCCCGGACCACGCGAAGAGCCTGCAGACGGGGGCGTTGCTGCCGTGGGCGCGAAACCCGACGGACGCGTCGTGGCGGCTCAAGATCCTCGAGGCCATCTGCGCGGCGCACGGGTGGGACTTCAAGATGCCCATCAAGGACCTGCCGGCCGAAGCCGTCGAGTACGTCCTGTACGCGAAGAAGACCGAGAAGGTCGTCGTGCGCTACAGGCACGAGCGCGGCGAGAACACGTACAACGCCACCTTCGAAGGCGTCATCACCAACCTCGAGCGACGCTATCGCGAGACGGACTCGGACTACATCAAGGCGGAACTCGAGCGATACATGGTCACGCGGCCGTGCCCGGACTGCGGTGGCAAGCGCCTCCGTCCTGAGGTCCTCGCGGTCACGATCGGTGAGGACAACGTCTGGGACGTCTCGACCATGTCCATCACGGCGGCCCTCCGCTGGGCGACTTCGCTGGGCGCCGGACTGTCCGACCGCGAGCGGACCATCGCCTATCAGCTTCTCAAGGAGATCGTGGCCCGGCTCGGATTCCTCGTGGACGTCGGGCTGGACTACCTGACCCTGGACCGGACCAGCGTGACGCTGTCGGGTGGTGAGGCGCAGCGGATCCGCCTGGCGACGCAGATCGGCACGACGCTCATGGGTGTCCTGTACATCCTCGACGAGCCGTCGATCGGGCTGCACCAGCGCGATAATGCGAAGCTGATCGCGACGCTCACTCGCCTGCGCGACCTAGGCAACACGGTCCTGGTCGTGGAACACGACGAGGAGACTATCCGCACGGCGGACTGGGTCGTGGACATCGGCCCCGGAGCGGGGGAGCATGGCGGAGAGATCATCGCCAACGGTCCGCTGGAGATGGTCCTGGCGGAGCCGCGCTCCATCACCGGGGCGTTCCTCCGTGGCGAGCGGTCCGTCCCGATCCCGAGCGTGCGCCGGATCGGCAACGGCAAGGCACTCGTCGTCCGGGGCGCCAGCGAACACAACCTGCGGGGCGTGGATCTGACGGTCCCCCTGGGCACGTTCGTCGCGGTCACCGGCGTGTCGGGCAGCGGCAAGAGCACGCTCGTGACCGAGGTCCTGTACCGGGCACTCGCCCGCGAACTCAACGGCTCCCGCGAACCGGTGGGCGCGCACGACGCGCTCGAGGGCGCCGAGGCGATCGACAAGATCATCGAGATCGACCAGAGCCCGATCGGTCGGACGCCACGATCCAATCCGGCCACATATGTCGGCCTGTTCACCCCGATCCGCGAGCTCTTCGCCGGCGTCCCGGAGTCGCGGGTTCGCGGCTACAGCCCGGGCCGCTTCAGCTTCAACGTGAAGGGCGGACGCTGCGAGCACTGCAAGGGCGACGGCATCCTGAAGATCGAGATGCAGTTCCTGCCGGACGTCTATGTCCCTTGCGAGATCTGCAAAGGCAAGCGCTACAACCGGGAAGCGCTGGAGATCCACTACAAGGGCAAGTCCATCGCGGACGTCCTGGAGCTGACCATCGCCGAGGCGCTGGACTTCTTCGGGGCCGTCCCCAATATCCGGTCGAAGCTCCAGACGCTCTTCGATGTGGGCCTCGGCTACGTCCACCTCGGCCAGCCGGCCACGACGCTGTCCGGCGGCGAGGCCCAGCGCGTGAAGCTCTCGACCGAACTGTCCCGCCGCGCCACCGGCCGCACGCTGTACGTCCTCGACGAGCCCACCACGGGCCTCCACTTCGCCGATGTCGAGAAGCTCCTCGAAGTCCTGCACCGGCTCGTGGACGGCGGCAACACGGTGCTGGTCATCGAGCACAACCTCGATGTGATCAAGACAGCGGACTGGCTGGTCGACCTCGGACCGGAGGGTGGCGATCGGGGCGGCCAGATCATCGCCGTGGGGACACCGGAGACCGTCGCGGCGACGGCGGGGTCTGCGACGGGCGAGTACCTGGCCCGCGTCCTTCGCGGCGAGCCGCTCGTGCCCCTGTCGGACGTGACGTTCGCCGAGGAAGCCGGCCGGGCATCGCGCTCCAACGGGAATGGGCCCGGCCACTCCGCGAAGACGCCAGTCGCCCGCAAGCGGGCCGCGGCGGCGCGGGCTGGCTGACCGCCTCCCGCGAGGCGTACCATCCCGCCATGCCGGACATCGATTTCGCCTTCCTCGCCGACGCGGCCGAGACCGTCCCGGGCCAGAAGTTCCACGTTCTTGGCGGCGGCATCGCTCGCATCGGCGGCCGTCGCTTCCCGCTTCGACACCCACACCTGGCCCTGGTCATCGGCCTGCAGGTCACCGCGCCGGAGACGGAACGCGAGCATGAGATCCGCTTCGTGCTGCTGGACCCGGACGGGGCCGAGGTGGCCGGCGCGACCGGGAGCCTGGTGGCCCGCAGCCAGCGCGACGGGCGCGATGCCACGCTGACCTTCTCGATCGATCTCTGGAACCTCACATTCCCGTCGCCCGGCGACTACTCGTTCAGGCTCCTGGTGAACGGCTCGGAGCGCAAGCGCCTGCCGCTGCTGTTGCTTCGGCCACCGGCGGACGATGCGGCCGAGGGTGCCACGACGGGGACGCGTCCCTCGGATGACTGACGCCCGTCCCGCGACCGCCGCCCGACGGTCGGCGCGGCACGAGCAACCGGTCATCGACGAGTTGGCCCTCGAGGCGGCCCGCTGGGCGGACCAGATCCTCGCCGCGGTCCTGGAGCGAGGCTCGGCCCGCTGGATCCCGTACTTCGAGCCGATCCCGGATCGCCTGCGGGACGACGAGCCGGCGGCGCTGCGTGCGACGGCCATCCGCTGTCGGGCGGCCTATGGGGTCAAGGACTCGATCCGGGACGTCGCGCCGTGGGGCGTGACCGAGCCGTTCCTTGACGCCATCGATCGGCTGCTTCGTGAGCTCAACCGCTCGAAGGGGTGAGGCCGAGCTCCGAGGGCGAGAAGCCTTCGAGGAGGAACGGCGAGGGGACCGTGGGGTCGTACAGGAGCGTCAGCGAGCGCCGAGCCCGGGTCCAGGCCACATAGGCCAGCCGACGTTCCTCTTCGTACGCGCGAGTCGGATCGTCGGCCTCCGATACGGCTCGCGCGCTCGGGAAGCGGCCCGCCTCCATGCCCAGGACGATGACGTGATCGAACTCGAGGCCCTTAGTGGCATGGGCGGTGGCGAGGGTGAGTGGCGCGTCGTCGCGGCGGAGCTCCGTGAGCCGCAGGCGGGTGGCCGCGATCGTCGCACGCAACGCGGCCAGGTCCCGACTGGCGGCAGCCCAACCAAGCAAGGCGGCACAGCTCTCGTCATCGGCCGGGTCCACGGCACTGGCGCGCGCGCCTCCGAGCGCGATGAGCGGCGGCACCCCGGGAAGGGGTGCGGCTCGATCCAGCAGGCGATCCACCCGCGGCGACTCGATCGGGAGCGCGATCCTCGGCGCCCGGAATGGGAGTCCCAGCTCTAGTGCGACGGCCACGGCGGGAAGGAGTTCGCGGTTCGTCCTTGCCAGGATCGCCCGGGTCGTGCCGTCGGTCGGCCATGTCTGGACGGCGCGCGCCAGGGCCACCACCTCATCCGCCGGGTCGGGCGCCAGGATCAACCGACCGGTCGCGGCCGGGCCGGGGCGGATCCGTTTGGCGAACCGCTCCCCGTTGTGCTCCACGAGCCGAACGGCCCGTTCCACGACGGGTCGCGGGCAGCGGTAATTGACCTCGAGGTCCACCCGCCGGAGGCCGGGCAGGCGGTTCGCCAGGCCCAGGATGCGACGAACGTCAGCGAGCCGCCAGCCGTAGATCGATTGGTCGTCGTCGCCGACGAGGAAGATCCGGTTCGCCGGCGCGGCGAGCAGCAGGGCGAGCGCCAGCTGGGCCTGGTCCACGTCCTGGACCTCGTCCACCAGGAGCTCCGAACAGCGATCACGCCAGGCGGCCAGCAGGCCCGGTCGAGCCTCGAGCGTCTCGATCGCCCGCAGGATCAGGTCGTCGAAGTCCAGCCCCCCGCTGGCCCGTACAGCTGCCTCGTAGGCCACGAAGGCTCGAGCCGCAGGACCGGCGTCAGCGTCCGCCTCGACGACCTCGGCGCGTACGCCATGGCCCACTTTCAACCGCGAGATGAACGTGTCCAATCGGCCGATCGCCGCGTCGTCCGCCCACGGCGCCACCTCGTGCAGGATCGCGGCCCGGTCCGCCAATGGTTCGACCGGGATACCGGCATCGCGCAGGATCTCGCGGCCCATCGCATGGAACGTGCGAACGCGGACGGACCCCGGGGAGACTCCGAGCGGTTCCAGGGCCGCATCCACGCGCTCCGCGAGTTCCGTCGCGGCCCGCTTGTTGAAGGTGATCGCGCGGATCCTCTCGGGATCCACGCCCGTCGCCACCAGCCACGCGGCGCGAGCCACCAGCGTGGTCGTCTTGCCACTGCCCGCGGGCGCGATGCACAGCGCAGGGCCGAGCGGTGCCGTCGCGGCGGTGCGCTGGTCGGGTGCCAATCGCGCGAGTCGATCCGCGACGGCGGGATGCAGTCCCACGAGACGGAGTGTCGTCCGCCGCGCTTATCCGGTGGTCATCGCCGGCATGCCCTAGCATCGAGCGGTGACCCCCGAACTCGAGTCCGCGCTCGCCAAATTGCCCGATCGACCCGGGGTCTACCTCATGAAGGGGGCTCGCGGCGAGGTCCTCTACGTCGGCAAGGCGCAGAGCCTGCGCAGCCGCGTCCGCTCGTACTGGCAGAAGTCGACGCCGGCCGGCGAGGTCCATCGGATCCGCAGCGTGATCGACCGCGTGGCGGATCTCGAGATCACCCTGACGGACTCGGTGTCCGAGGCGTTGCTGCTCGAAGCCAACCTCATCAAGCGCTTCAAGCCCCGCTTCAACGTGCGTCTCAAGGACGACAAGAGCTACCCGTACATCAAGGTCACGCACGCCGACGACTTCCCGCGCATCGAGCGGACACGCAAGCTCGTGAACGACGGCAGCCGCTACTTCGGGCCGTATGCGTCCGCGTCCAGCGTCGACGAATCGATGAATCTGGTCCGCCGCCTGTTCCCGTTCCGGACGTGCACGGTCGAGATCAAGGACGGGGTCAGGGCCCTCCAGCGTCCGTGCCTCCTGTACCACATCAAACGCTGCCAGGGCCCGTGCATCACCGCCATCTCCAAGACGGACTACGCCCAGGACATCGCCCAGGTGGAGCTGTTCCTGGAGGGCCGTCAGGAGACGCTTGTCAAGGCGTTGGGTGCGGAGATGACGGCCGCCGCCGAGCGCACGGACTACGAGCGAGCAGCGAACCTGCGCGACAAGATCCGGGCGATCGAGCGGACGATGGAGAGTCAGAAGATGGAGGCCTTCGCCCGAACGGAGCTGGACCTCATCGGGATGGCTCGTCAGGACAATCAGGCCGCGGTCCAGCTGTTCGTCGTCCGCGACGGCAAGCTGATCGGGCGCGACGTATACCTGCTGGATGCGGCTCGCGATGCGCCTGACGACGAGGTGCTGAGCGGCTTCCTCGAGCAGTACTACGTGCGCGCGACGTCCATCCCGCGCGAGGTCTACCTGCCGAGCCGCATCGCCGAGGCGAGCGACCTGGAGTCGTTCCTCGCCGAGCGGCGTGGCGGCCCCGTCCACCTGCGCCTCGCCCAGCGCGGCGAGAAGCGGAAGCTGGGCGCCCTCGCCGAGCGTAATGCGGCGGAAACGCTGGCACGCGAACAGGCCCGCTGGCTGGCGGACCAGGGCAAGACGCTGGCCGCACTGGAGGAACTGGCGACCGCCCTCCGCCTGGCCGGTCCGCCGCTCCGCATCGAGTGCTACGACATCAGCAACTTCCAGGGCAGCGAATCGGTCGCGAGCATGGTCGTCTTCGGGGACGGCAAGCCGCGCTCCGGTGAGTACCGGCGCTTCAGGATCAAGACCGTGCAGGGCCCGAACGACTTCGCGAGTCACCAGGAGGTCCTCCGGCGCCGGTTCCGCCTCGCGAAGCACGGAGAGGAGGGGAGTGAGGAGGAGCGGCGGTGGGCCATGCCTGACCTCGTGATCGTGGACGGCGGCAAGGGTCAGGTCAGCGCGGCCAAGGCGGTCCTGGACGAACTGGGCCTGCACGATCTGCCGCTGGCGGGTCTGGCCAAGGAGCGCGAGGAGCTGTTCCTGCCGGACCAGATGGAGCCGATCTTGCTCCCGGCCACGTCACCCGCCCTGTATCTCGTCCAGCGCCTGCGCGACGAGGCGCACCGGTTCGCGATCACGTACCACCGCGACCTGCGCGCCAAGAAGAGCATCCGGTCCGCCTTCGACGATCTGCCCGGCGTCGGCCCGAAGCGCAAGCGCGAGCTCCTGAAGGTCTTCGGGTCCATCAAGCGCGTGCGCGACGCGCCGGTCGAACAGATCGCCGCGGTCCCCGGCATCGGGCGAGCCCTCGCGGAGCGCATCAAGGCGACACTCGAGGCGTAGCGCCCGCCGAGACCCGCCTACGCCTGACGAGGCCCGACGGAGCCGGCCGAAGACCGGCCGAGGACCGTCGGCGGCGACCGAACCGGGTTCCGTGTAACATCCCGCCTCGATGCGTAAAGCCGGACCGATCCTCATCGCCGTCATCGGCGTCCTCGCCCTCATCATCTGTTTCGTTCCCGGATTGACCCTGCCCGACTCCAGCAGTCCGACCGGGACGCGACCGATCGAGACGAAGCTTGGCCTGGACCTGCAGGGCGGGCTGCGGGTCGAATATCAGGCGCTCCCCGTGGACGGCAAGTCGCCCACGCCGGCCGACATGGCCATCCTCAAGGACATCATCGAGCGCCGCGTGAATACGACCGGCGTATCGGAGCCCGTGGTCGTCGTCCAGGGCAGCGACCGAATCGTCGTCGAACTGCCCGGCGTAACGGACGCCGACGCGGTCCGCCGGTTGGTCGGTCAGACCGGTCGCCTCGACTTCGTCCCGCTCGGCCAGACCAAGGTCAACGTCGGGCAAGAGCTGGATCTCGTGGCCTATCCGCCACTGTTCAGCGGCGACCAGGTCCAGTCGGCGAGCATCGGCCAGTCACAGACCGGCGGACTGACCGTGGACTTCGTGCTCAAGGACGCGGGCGCCAAGCTCTTCGCCGAGTACACGGCCGCCCATATCGGCGACTACTTCGCGATCGTGCTGGACGGCAAGGTCATCTCGGCGCCACAGATCCAGGCCTCCATCCCGAACGGACAGGTCCAGATCTCCGCCGGCGGGATCGGTGGATTCACCGCCTCCGAGGCCAACGACCTCGTGACGATCCTGAAATTCGGTTCGCTGCCGTTCCCGATCCAGGAAGTCTCCGCCCAGCAGATCAGCGCGACCCTGGGGTCGCAGTTCCTGGCGCAGAGCCTGATCGCCGGCTTCCTCGGGATCTGCCTCGTGATCGCCTTCATGCTCATGTACTACCGGCTGCCGGGCCTGGTGGCGAGCTTCGCCCTGATCTACTACACGATCGTCGTCTACGCGATCTTCCGGCTCGTCCCGGTCACCCTGACCCTGGCCGGTATCGCGGGCTTCGTGCTATCGATCGGCATGGCGGTGGACGCCAATATCCTGATCTTCGAACGGATGAAGGAGGAGCTCCGCGTCGGCAAGTCGCTGCCGGCCGCAGTGGAGGCCGGCTTCAACCGGGCCTGGAATTCCATCCTCGACTCGAATGTGTCGTCGCTCATCACGGCGACCATCCTGTACTCGTTCGGATCATCCACGATCCGGGGGTTCGCCCTCGTCCTGATCATCGGCGTCCTGGTCTCGATGTTCAGCGCGATCGTTGTCACACGCACGATCCTGCGCGCCGTCGTTCGGTTCGAATGGGCGCGCAGGCCGTGGATGTATGGGATGCGCGAGGACGAGTTCGTCGCCCTCGGGGCGACACGACCGACGACCCGCCGCGGAGCGACCACGCGTGTTTGACATCATCGGGAAACGCCGGTGGTTCTACGCATTCTCGCTGCTGGTCACGATCCCGGGTCTGTTCTTCATCCTCCTGACGCCGTTCACGAAGTACGGGCTGCAGTTCTCGGTGGACTTCACCGGGGGAACGGTCTGGGAGATCAAGTTCGAGGACCCGAACGTGACCCCGGAGCAGGTCGAAGCGGTCTTCGCGCAGCAGGGTCTCACAGCGGTCGCCGTCAAGACGAGCAATGGATTCATCCAGATCAAGACCGAGCCGATCGGGCTCACGCCGGTCCCCTCCGCGACACCAGTCGCGACCCTGGCCCCGAGCAAGAGTCCGGGCGCCTCCGGATCGCCGACCGGCTCCACGAATCCGTCGGCTTCGCCGTCGGCTTCGCCGTCAGCGGCGCCCTCGGCCAGCCCCTCGCCCTCGGCCAGCCCTTCGGCCAGCCCTTCGGCCAGCCCCTCGCCCTCGGCCAGCCCTTCGGCCAGCCCCTCGCCCTCGGCCAGCCCCTCGCCCTCGGCCAGTCCGTCTGGATCCGCGGCGCCGTCCGGTTCCCCTGGAGCCAGCCCGTCCGCCTCGGTCGCCCCCGGCGGGAACACCAACCTGCCCACGACGGGCCAGATGGGCGAGATCCGCTTCGCCCTCGAGAAGGAACTCGGACCCATCGCCGAACAGGCCACGCTCACGACCATCGGACCGGTCGTCAGCTCGGACCTCATCACCCAGGCGATCGTTCTGATCATCGTGGGCTCGATCGGCATCCTCGTCTGGATCACGTACCGGTTCCGCGACGTCAAGTTCGGGTTCGCGGCGCTGATCGCGCTGCTACATGACGTCCTCGTGGTGCTGGGAGTGTTCGCGATCGCCGGCACGTTCTTCAACGTGCAGGTGGATGCACTGTTCGTCACCGCGATGCTCACGATCATCGGCTTCAGCGTCCACGACACGATCGTGGTCTTCGACCGAGTCCGGGAGAACAGGGCCCGCCACGCGGGCGAGCCGTTCGACCAGATCGTCAACCACTCCATCCTGCAGACCTTCGGCCGATCCATCATGACCAGCCTCACCGTCGTCCTGACCCTGCTGGCGCTCCTCCTCTTCGGCGGCGCGGCGATCCAGGACTTCATCCTCGCGCTGCTCATCGGGATCATCTCCGGAACGTATTCCTCCATCTTCGTGGCCAGTCCGATCGTGGTCGACTGGCACCTGTGGGACGACCGCCGGCACGGCCGGATCGCGGCGTCGCGCTCGACGCGAGTGCGACCCTCGGCCTCCTGATCACGGTGCGGCGCCGGACCGGTAAAGGCGCGGTGCAGCGCCCCATGGCATCCTGACGTCGTGGTAGAACCGCGCTTTCGATGGATCTTCCCGGCCCCGGTCGAGCGATCGCCTGAGTTTGACGCTGCCGCCCGGTCCCGAGGCCTGTCGCCGCGCCTGACGGACCTGCTGGCGCGACGAGGCGTCGCTGACGCTCAGGAGCTGGATGCCTGGTTCGCGGATCCGCTCGACGGCCTGTACGATCCCGCGCTGCTCCCTGACGCCGATCGCCTGCTGGACCGACTGACCCTGGCCCGGAGCCGTGGCGAGCGGGTGCTCGTCTTCGGCGACTTCGATGCCGACGGCCTGACCGGCCTGACCATCCTGACCCTGGCGCTACGCCGGTTCGGGGTGGCCGTCGAGCCATACGTCCCGAGCCGACTGGACGAGGGTCACGGCCTGTCATCGGCCGCCATCGAGACCGCGATCGCGACCGGTTGCACAGTCATCGTCACCGTGGACTGCGGCACGACCAGCGTCGCGGAGATCGCGGCTGCCAACGAGCGTGGCCTGGATGTCATCGTGACCGATCACCACCGCGTCCCGGCCATCCTGCCGGACGCCGTCGCAGTGGTGAATCCCCACCGAGCGGACTCGGTCTATCCGGATGCGCGACTGGCGGGGAGCGGGGTCGCCTTCAAGGTCGCCCAGCTGCTCCTGCGCGACGAACCGGGTGGGCCGGCCGCGGCCCTCGCATTCACGGACCTCGCCACCATCGGCACGGTCGCCGATGTCGCCCCGATCGTCGGCGAGAACCGGTCGATCGCGCGGCTTGGCCTGGAGCGGCTGCGCGCCGCGCCGCGCCCCGGCATCTCGGCCCTGCTCGAACGGGCCAGGGTCGCGCCGGTGGCAATGGATCTCGAGACCGTATCGTTCGCGCTCGCGCCACGCCTCAATGCGGCCGGCCGGGTCGGCGAGGCGATGGAGGCGGCCCGCCTGCTGCTGTCGGGGGACGCCGCCGAGGCCGCCATCCACGCCGATGCGCTCGAGACGTCCAATGCCCAACGCCGCGACCTGATGAAGTCCGCGGTAGCCGAAGCCCGCCTCAAGGTCGCCGAGGAGCCGGACGCGGCGGCCACCCTCGTCCACGGCCCGTGGGGCGTCGGCATCGTCGGCCTCGTGGCAGCCCGGCTGGCCGAGGATAGGGGCCGTGCGGCCGTCGTCGGCGCAGAGATCGGCGACACGATCCGGGCGTCGTGCCGGAGCGACGGAACGATGGACCTCGGCGCGGCGCTGGAGCAGTGCGGCGACCTCTTCACACGGTTCGGGGGGCACGCCGGCGCGGCCGGCTTCGAGCTGCCCGCGGATCGCTGGGAGCAGTTCCGGGCACGCTTCCTGGACCTCGCTGCCGCGACTGCGCCTGCCGATCCGCGCCTGAGTCTGGCGATCGATGTCGCCCTGCCGGCGCGCGCCGTGGACTATGCCCTCTTCCGCGAGTTCGCCGGGCTGGCTCCGGCCGGACCGGGCAATCCGGATCCGCTGGTGGCGGTGCTGGGCCTGACCGTGACCCGCGTTCGCGCGGCGACGGGAGGCCATACCCAACTGACGCTCCGCCGTGAGCGCGACGTGCTGGATGGGATCGCGTTCGGCCGGGCGGACCTCGCCGAGACGCTACACGAAGGCGATATCGTCGACGTCGTCGCTCGCCTCACGAGTCGGACCTACGGGGGCTACGAGTCCCTCCAGCTGGACATCCGCGACGCTGCGCTCAGCGGTCACCACGCGGAATCGGCTGCGATCCTCGCCCTGCCTCGCGTCGCGGCCCGCGCGCTCTCGGGAGTGCCGGCATGACCCGTGAGGAGCGGCCCAGGTCGCGCGATGCGGGCGATCCGTTCGGGACCCTGCCCGTCCGCTCGTGGATCGCCCCGGTCCTGTCGGTCGCGGGACTCGGGCTTGTCCTCGTCCTCACCCTGAACCTGCTCGGTGTGAACCTGTCGATCGGCGGAGGCCACGCACCGGTCGGGCCGAACGGTCAGGGGAACGGGTCGGTCGATCGATCGCCGGCGCCGTCCGGCGTCGTGCTGCCGGAGCCCAAGGCGGCCTTCCCGGGCTCGATCGTCTACGCGAAGTCGGGCGACATCTGGATCCAGACCGGCGACATCGTGCGGCAGTTGACGGGCGCGGGCCTGGACTCCATGCCGTCGTGGTCGCCGGACGGGTCCACCGTGTACTTCATCCGCACGACCGAGGAGATGGGCCTCTGGCCCTCGCAGGGCAACGATCGCCGCTACCTGATGACCGTTCCGAACATCATGAGCATCGCGGCCGACGGCACCGGCCAGGCGCAACAGCTGCGGACCGGCACGTTCACGAAAAATGGCAAAACGTGGTTCTTCTGGATGCGCCAGCCGGTGATGTCGCCGAACGGCAAGACCTTCGCGCTCGTCTCCGACGCCCCGGATCCGACGAAGTCGGATGTGAACCTCCAGTTCTGGACGCCGTCCACCAATAGGTCGAGCATCCCTGCGGTCACGGAGATCGCGCCCCTGGGCCACCAGGATCCCGCCTGGCGCCCGGACGGCAAGATGCTCTATTACGTCCGCAATGGGCGGGACGGCGCCAAGGGCACGCCCGTCATCTTTCGCTGGGACCTGACCAGGAAGGTCTCGTCGCCCGTCACCGGCCCGGGCTACCTGGAGCCGCGGTTCTCGCCGGACGGCCGCTACATCGCGGCGACCAACACGACCGCATTCGGGTCCAACGTCGTGATCCTCGATGCGAGCCGCGGCCAAGAACTGCTGCGGGTCACAACGGACGGGGCATCCTGGGCGCCGGTCTGGTCGCCGGCCGGTGACGCGATCGCGTTCTTCCACATCGAGGGCCAGATCGTGGACCTCCGGATGGCGGTGCTGGACGGCTCGGCGCCGGACTGGACCGTCAAGGAGATCAAGCCCCTGACCGCCGTTTCCGGGCTGGACGGGTCGTCACGGCCAGACTGGTTCATCCCGGCGGACCAGCTCCCCGCGACCCCGGTCCCCACGATCCCAGCCTCGTCGTCCTCACAGGCACCGACGTCCGCCTCGCCCAGCACTCCGTGACGACCACCTACCTGGAGCGTCTGGGGGCTCGGTCGGCGGCCGTGGGCTCCGTGCTGTGCGTCGGCCTGGACCCGGATCCAGCGGCCCTGCCGGACGGGTTCAGCCCGGACCTGGCCGGCGTCGAACGGTTCGCCCTCCTGCTCGTCGAGGCTGCGGCGCCGTTCGCGGCTGCGATCAAGCCTAACCTCGCGTTCTTCGAGGCGTTCGGTTCGGCCGGTCTGGCGGCACTGGAGCGCATCCGCGCCGCGATCCCCCCCGATGTCCTGGTCGTCGCAGATGCCAAGCGCGGCGACATCGGCAGCACGGCCGCTCGACAGGCCGTGGCACTGTTCGACGGCCTGGGGGCGGATGCGGTGACCGTCAATCCGTATCTCGGCTCGGAGGCCGTCTCCCCGCTCATCGAGCGCCTCGATCGTTTCGCCTATCTGCTGTGCCGGACCTCGAACCCGGGGGCCGGCGAACTCCAGGACCTCGACGTGCCGGCCGCCCCGATCGCCGGCGCACCGGCCGAACCGCTGTATGCGCGCGTGGCTCGCCTCGCGACGGGCTGGGGGCCAGGTGGGACGGTGGGTCTCGTCGTGGGCGCGACCGCACCGACCGAGCTTGCGGCCATCCGCAGGATCTCGCCGGGGCTCGCCTTCCTGGTCCCTGGCGTCGGGGCGCAGGGCGGGGAAGTGACACCGGTCCTGGAGTCCGGCCCGGCCTCCGCGGCGCCGGCCGCCGGACGCCCTGGTGGAGGGCTCCTGGTCAACGTCTCGCGAGGGATCGCGGCCGTCGTCGGCGGCCCTCCTTCGGGCGTCTCCGCCGACGTCGGGGAACGCCTGGTCGCGGCCGCTCGCGACTGGTCGAAACGACTCCCTGTGCTACGCTGACGGTCGGTACCTGACCGTCCCGAACTCGCTTCCACACTCGCTGTCTGCAGCGTCCATCCCGTACTGGAGCACCAGCCGACATGCCGAACATCGGGCCCGCAGAGCTCATCCTCATCCTCGTGATCGCGCTCGTCTTCATCGGCCCGGGCAAGCTGCCCGAAGTGGGTGCGTCGATCGGCAAGAGCCTGCGCGAGTTCCGCAAGGCATCCTCCGATGTCCAGGAGGCCACGAAGGTGGACGTGTCGGTCGCACCGATCCCACCGACCGCCCCGGCCGCCGTGGCCCCGGCCGCCGTCGCCGCCGCCGCGCCGGTCGCACCGACGCCGACCGTCCCTGACGCGGCCGCCATCGCCGCCGCACAGGCCACGCTGGCTGCCGCACATGCCGCGGGCGTACCCGTCCCAGCGGCGCCAGGTGACCTTCCGAGCGTTGAGCCGCCGCTCTTCGCCGAGACCAGCGAGTCCGGCCCGACCTCGAACTGATCCGGTCCACGGACCGACGCGATGGCTGACGCCGACGCCACGCTGGACCCGTCCACCGCCGGACTCTCGACGACGCCGCCGGACGACGGCAGTGTCATGTCCCTGGTGGATCACCTCGGTGAACTGCGGAGCCGCGTGGTCCGGGCGGTCCTGGCCGTTGCTTTCACCACGACGATCGCCTTCATCTGGCTCGCCACGCCGGCCAGGAACATGCTGATCCACTTGCTGCCACTCTCCGCGGGCCAGACGCAGGCCACGGTCCAGGTCCTCGGACCCGGCGACGCGTTCGTGATCCAGATGAAGATCTCGGTGGTCATCGGGATCATCCTGGCCATGCCGGTCCTGCTCTACCAGGTGTGGTCGTTCGTATCGCCGGGCCTGACGGCCTCGGAGCGCCGGACCGCGCGCCCGTGGGTGCCGCTGGCCCTCTTCTTCTTCGCCCTCGGCGTCGTCATCGCCTATGTCATCCTGCCGTTCGCGCTGACGTTCCTGCTGGCGTTCACGGACAACGTGCTGGTCGCCAACTTCGCGGCGGGCCCGTACTTCGACTTCGTCACGACGATGTTCCTGGTCTTCGGGCTGATCATGGAGTTCCCGATCCTGCTCTACGGGCTGTCGCGGGTCGGGATCGTGACGTCCACCAAGCTGCGCGAGTCGAGACGGATGATCATCCTCGGCATCGCGATCTTTGCCGCGGTCGCGACGCCGGGTGGGGACCTCGTCAGCCCGATCGTGCTCGGGAGCACGATGTATGTCCTGTTCGAGTTGACCGTCGTGGCCATCCGGCGCTCCGGCAAGTGACCGATCGGGCGAGGTCCGACCCAGGACCCGATGCTCCAGCGACCACCGAGGCCGAGCCGGCCGTCATCATCCTGAGCGGGCTCTCGGGCGGCGGGAAGACCGCCGCGGCCAAGCTCTTCGAGGACCTCGGCTATACCGTCGTCGACAACCTGCCCGGGGAGCTCCTGCCGGACCTGGCCGATCTCGTCTCGTCGGACCGTCATCGGTTCGCCCAGGTGGCGATCGTCATGGATGTCCGATCCGGCGATCCGTCGCTCGCCCTCGCCGCCATGCGGGGAGCCCTGGAAGGTCGGGGGATCCGTCCCCGGGTCGTCTTCCTGGATGCCCGCGACGAGATCCTGATCCGTCGGTTCAGCGAGACTCGCCACGCGCATCCGCTCGGTGACCAACGCGGCATCGCGAGTTCGATCGCGGAGGAGCGCAGCATCCTCGAGCCGGTCCGCCTCGAGGCGGACATCGTCATCGATACCTCGGACCTGTCGCTGCGCGAGCTGCGCGAGCGCCTGTTCACCCAGCTCGGGACCATGGAGGATCCGGACCAGCTCGCGATCCAGCTGATCAGCTTCGGGTTCAAGTACGGCCTGCCTTTGGAGGCGGACCTCGTGTTCGACGTGCGGTTCATGCAGAACCCGTACTACGTCGCGGAGTTGCGGCAGTCGTCGGGGCTCACGGAAGCGGTGCGGACCTACGTCCTGGACCAGCCGGTCGCCGAACGCTTCCTCGGGTTCATCAAGGAGTTCCTGGCGTTCGCGCTGCCGGCCTACGTCGCCGAAGGCAAAAGCCGGCTGACCATCGCGATCGGCTGCACCGGCGGCTATCACCGGTCCATCGTCATCGCCGAGGAACTGGCGGCGTGGCTGAACCAGGAAGGCCCGGGGCCCGTCGCCGTCTTCCATCGCGAGCTGGACCGGGCGTGAACCTGCGGCGCTGGCTGACGCCCGGGATCGGGGTGAAGCGGTGGCTCCTCGTGGTGTTCGTGGGGCTCCTGCTCCTGGCGCTGGCGTTTGCGCACATGCTCCGGCAGGCGACCCGCGACCTCGATCCAGGCGGACTGCCGGGGTCCATCCTGGACGCGCTGACGCTGCAGGCCCTGCCGTACCCGGTCCGAGGCCTGATCGTCGCGCTGGTCGGGGTGGCGATCCTCATCGGCGGTGCGATCGGATTGGGCCGGGCGCTCACGGACCCGTTCCGCCACGGGGATGGACATCAGCCCCTGGTCGAGCTCATCTACCAGAAACGATTCCTCGCCCGCGGTCCACGGATCGTCGCGATCGGCGGCGGCACGGGCCTCTCCGCCCTGCTTCGCGGACTCAAGGAACACACGAGTAACCTCACCGCCGTGGTGACGGTCGCGGACGACGGCGGTTCGTCGGGCGTGCTGCGCTCCGGTCTCGGCATCCCGCCGGTCGGGGACATCCGGAACTGCATCGCGGCCCTGGCCGACGCCGAGCCGCTGATGAACGACCTGCTCCAGTACCGGTTCCCGGACGACGCGGAGGGCGAGGCCCACGGGCTCGCCGGGCACGCCGTAGGCAATCTGCTGTTGGCCGCCATGACGGCGGTGGAGGGCGGCGACTTCGAGGAGGGCGTCCGTCGGATCAACCGGATCCTCGCCGTCCGCGGCCAGGTCGTGCCGGTCTCCGGCCAGCCCCTGACGCTCCACGCCGAGTTACGCGACGGCCGGACGGTGGACGGCCAGTCCTCGATCATGGTGTCCAGCGGCATCGACCATGTCTGGCTGACACCGCGCGAAGTCCGCGCGTCTCAGGATGCGATCGCCGCCATCGCCGAAGCGGACCTTGTCGTGATCGGCCCCGGCAGCCTCTACACGAGCCTCCTGCCCAGCCTGCTCCTGCCCGACATCCGGGAGGCGCTCCTGGCCACGGCCGCACCGGTCTACTACGTGTGCAACGTGGCGACGCAGGCGGGCGAGACGGGCGGATTCGACCTGGCGGCACATGTCGAGGCACTGATCGCCCATACCGCCCCGCACCTGGTGGACGTCGTGCTGGCCAACAACCAGTTCGGGGCACGCACGCCCACGGGCTGGCGGGCCGAGCACGTGAACCTGCGCTGGCCCCCGGCGGTCCAGCCCGTCCCACGCCTCGTGCTGGAGGACGTGGTGGATCCGGCCAATGCCCATCACCACGACCCAGCCCGCCTGGCGGACGCGGTCCTGCGCACCTTCGAGCGCGAAAGCGGGAGCCGACGACGATCCGTGAGCCGCAGCGCGTGAGATGACCCGAGCGGAACGCGATCTCGTCGCCGCGCTTCGAGCGGAGCTGGCCGGGATCGATCCAGCCAGACCCTGCGATCGGGCGGCTGAGGCGGCCGGCCTTGGAGCGGGCGCGGTCGCGCGGGATGGACCTGCGGCACGCCTGGCCGTGCGCCTGCGCCGGACGACGACGGACGATCCGGCCATCGAGGCCTTCGATTGGGGGCGTGCCGCGGACCACTGCCGATCGGCCTGGTTGCGTGGGCGATTCCTCGCCCGTGGGTCGCTGAGCCTGGCAAGCGGTCGAACGCACCTCGAATTCGTCGTGCCTGCGGACGAGGCGCCGGTCCTGGCAGCGCGCCTCCACGACCTGGACCTGCCGGCGTCGTGGCGGATCCGGCGCGGCCGGGGCGTCGTGACCTGGAAGAGCGCCGAGTCCGTGGGAACCTTCCTGCGCCGCGTCGGAGCGGGTGGCGCCCTGTTGGAACTGGAAGCCCGCCAGGTGTCGCGCGCGCTTCGGGGCGAGTTGAACCGGGTCCTCAACGCCGAGTCCGCCAACCTCCAGCGCGCCGTCAGCGCGGCGGGCCGTCAACTCGACGCCATCGCGATCCTCGATGGGGATGGGCGGCTGGCGACCATGTCATACACCGTGCGAACCGTGGCCGCGGCCCGACGTGAGACGCCCGAGGCGACCCTCTCCGAACTGGCCGAGCGATCCGGACTCCACCGGTCCGCGGTCCAGCGTTCGCTCGAGCGGATCGAGACGCTAGCGCTCCACGACGACGAGGGTGCCGGTCGACGTACGGTGCGACGTACCGCTCTGGCATGATTCGTCGCATGCGTGACGTGATCGTAGCCGCCAACTGGAAGATGCACACGACCCCGGCCGATGCCGGCGACCTCGCGAGGATGATCGCCTCCCGGACCCGAGGGACCGAGGCGACCCGGGTCATCTGCCCGCCGTTCGTTGCGCTGGCTTCGGTCCGTGATGCGCTCGCCGAGACGGACCCGGATATCGGGATCGGTGCCCAGAACGTCCATCACGAAGCAGCCGGGGCATTCACGGGCGAGATCGCCGCGCCGATGCTGGTGGGGCTGGCGAGCTGGGTGATCGTCGGCCACTCCGAGCGGCGCCGGGACTTCGCCGAGACGGACGAGCGGATCGGCCAGAAGGTGGGACGGGCGACCGACGCCGGTCTTCGGGCGATCCTGTGCGTCGGCGAACGGGCGGAGGAGCGCGACGCCGGAGCCGCGATCCAGGTCGTGGAGGCCCAATTGCGCGGCGCCCTCGGCGGGCATGATCCGGCCGTCCTGGCGGCCGCCCGGCTGGTCATCGCCTACGAGCCCGTCTGGGCCATCGGGACGGGCCGGACAGCGCTCGGGGCGGATGCCGCGCTCATGGCCGACGCCATCCGCGCCACGTTGACCGACCTGGGCTGGGCCGCCGCCGCGGACGATGTGCCGGTCCTGTACGGCGGCAGCGTGACCGCCGCGAACATCGCGGAGTTCCTGGCCGAGCCGACCATCGACGGTGCCCTGGTCGGCGGCGCCTCGCTCAAGCCGGACGAGATGGCCGGCATCGT
>Ga0075026_100000073_pt1 | contig 32220 bp, 32 predicted proteins | sample Str012_2_FD_71392 | JGI IMG/M metagenome (GOLD analysis project Ga0075026, IMG submission 71392) | Freshwater sediment microbial communities in response to fracking from Pennsylvania, USA - Straight Creek_MetaG_SC_2012 | ecosystem: Environmental > Aquatic > Freshwater > Creek > Sediment... | reverse complement strand
GACGCCGACCTCGCGTTGGTCGATCGCCGCGACCCGGTGTTGATGGGTGTATTCGATCGTTGCGGTTCACGTACTTCAACCACGGCGATGCCGGACGGTACGTGTCGGCCAGATTCAGCAGCCCGGCCAGCGCCTCGGCCTCGATTTCCTCCCGCAATCCGAAGATCCCGTGATCTCGGCAGTACGTGCTGACGATCAATTTGGCGAGAGGAATTGCTTCTACGACGAGTTCATTGCGATGAGCGATTGCGGCATCGACGACGGGCGGGGCGGTGGCGACTGTCATGGCCAACAAGACCTTCGGGGCGACTCGGGCTCTCGCTTTGGTGCGAGGCCTCCCCATCACCGTCGTCCGACACCCGTGACGCAGCCGTGACCGCGGCGTTGCAGGCGGTGCGTTTTCGCACACGGGAGGCCGATGGCCGGGAGCGGCAGCGAAGCCGACCGGATGGGAGGCGCAGCGCGAGCGACCCGTAGTTACGCGTACTTCGAGCAGTCGTAGTGGGTTTCGGCAACGATGCGGCCGTTGTTGACGTAGCGGACCGTCACGTGTTGGGCCGGCCGCACGATCGGTTTCAGGAACGCGGGTGCCTCGCAGGCCCGTTTGATCCGGCTGCTCGACAGCTTCTGCAGTCCGACGGAAGCCGCGTCGACCACGCCCTGGGTGGAGAAGTCACGCGGCGCGCCCACCACATAGATGTTGACGGTGGTGTCGGGCTTGCGCAGCGGTGAGCCCGTGTACTGGGGCCGGAACGCGATCGGGAGCAGCGCCCACAGATACAGCACCCCCGGGATCAGGATCGCCCAGCGCACAAGCCGTTTCACGGCGGCCAGTGTCCCATCCACAGCACCGAAGTTGGTGGCAAACGCGTTCTCGGACCCCTGCGTCCCTAAAGTTGGCGGCGATGACCGGCCCGGACGCCCGCGGGGCCTCGAGCCACGTCGGGGCGCTCACCAACAAGGACCACTACCGCGAAGCGGCCCTCCAGAAGAAGATCAACGACTCCTACCGGAGCATGGCGTCGATCTCCTCGGCTCGCCAGCGTCGCCGGCAGCTCCGCGTCGCCCGCCGGCACGAGCGCGCGCTGGTCGCCCAACGGCAACGGCCCCAGAGCGCGCTCACGGGGCTCGCGCTCGTCCTGCTCGGCGTGCTCGCCGCCGTCGCGTTGACGGGCGCGTCGAGCCAGCTCCTGATGATCGTCGGCGCGCTCCTGCTCCTCGACCTGCTCGTGCTCCGGCGCCGACGCCGCGTGCTCCGCCGGCTCTAGCGGCTCGTGGCGCGGTGCCGGTCGCGGCGCAACGTGCGCCGCTCCCGCTCGCTCAGCCCGCCCCACACGCCGTGCGCGACCTTCAGGCGCAGCGCGAACTCGAGGCACTCCTCACGAACCGGGCAGCCCGCGCACACGGCCTTGGCGTCACGCGTCGACTCCCCGCGCGCCGGAAAGAAGTCGACCCGGCCCGCGTGGTGGACGCACGCCGCGAACTGTTGCCAGGACGGCGCGAGGTCCTGCTCCAAGTAGACGGGCTCGGCCAAACCGGGATCGGGGCGGGAACGCATCCCGGCGATTCTCGGCCGGGACGCCTGTGTGTAAAAAGAGGACAACCGTGTGAGTTGTCTGTTGATAACTGCGGCCGTCGTCCACAGTCGGCCCGACCAGCCCCGATGCGACCCCACCCCCGGGCGGGGGTCGCCCACACACTTTCCTCACCTCGTTCACAGGGGACTTTCATCGACGCTGTGGATACTGCTCGACAGGTCTCGGATCTCGGTCGGCGCTCTCGCACCCCGCCCCGCAGGACGCCGACCGAGTCCGAGCACTGGCCGACCAGCAGACCCCGATCAGGCGGCCCGAGGGCCGCGGACAGGTAGCCGACGTGGACGTGAACGAGATCCCCGACGAGTACGCGTGGATGCTGCACGGAAAATGCCGAGGCGCAGATACGCGTGAGTTCTTCCCGTCGAACGGAAGTGGCGTCGAGGCCGCGCAGCGCGTGTGCAAGGGCTGCGACGTGCGCGAGCAGTGCCTCGAGTACGCGTTGCAGAACCACATCGAACAGGGTGTGTGGGGCGGAGCTTCCGAACGCGAACGCCGGCGCATCCTCCGGGGCCGTCGGCGCGCGGCGCGGGGCCTCCCGATGAGTGCCGAGCCGCTCCAGGCGCAGCACGTCAGCTGACGCGTGCGAACTGCGGGCGCGTCAGGTGACCGCGTCGGCTTGCGCGAGCACCCGGCCGTAGCCGCCGCGCTCGGCCAGGGCGCGCGCTTCGCGCACGAGTCGCTCGATGTCGCGCTCGTCGGCGGCCCGACCCCGTTCGCGTAGGGCCCCCGCGGCCGACACCTTCGCGTCGGCGATCCAGTACGGCGCGCCCAGGCGTTCGGCGAGCACTCTCGCCTCCGCGAAGTGATCGACCGCCTCATCGAGGCGACCGAGGGCGGCCTTCACCACGCCGAGCCACTGGTGGCCGCTCCCGAGCATCGCACCACCGACGCCGAACACGACGACGTGATCGGCGCACGGCGCGAGCAGGTCGCCGACGAGATGCAACAGGTCGATATCGCCGGCCGCCGCCGCGACCCCGGAGAACAACGCCACGGCCGCGAGCCAGAACGCGTCGCGCGGCAACGCGGCGCCGTCCGGCCCGAGGGTGTCGTTCGCAATTGCCGCCGCACGCTTGGTTTGCCCGACCTCCGCCGCGGCAACCGCAGGGAGCGACGCACCGGCCCGGAACACCGAGTCGACGTCGGCGACCGCGCGCAGGACCGCGACCTCCTCCGCGAGCCGGGCCTGCTGGTAGCGGACCGTGAACCGGTGCAGCACGTACGCGCCGCCCGAGCTCTGCTCGAGCTCACGCCCGCGCAACTCCGCGCCGCGCGCGAGTTGCTCGCCCGCGTCGAGGTTGCCGTACATCATCATCTGCGTCGCGCGCAGTGCACTCGCCCAATAGATGTCGCGTGGGCTGCCGAGCTCCGAGGCGGACCGCTCGTAATCGTCGAGGCGCGCGTCGAACGCCTCCGTCATGCCGTTCTCGAGCAGGTCACCGAGGAGCGCCCGGTGGAGGAGCAGCTCGACCTCCCGCGAACCGCCTTCGCGTTCGTACAGCTCCCACGCGTTCGTCGCGATCTCCAATCGTTCGCGCCGGGCCGCGGGTTGATGGGTGTACCAACGATGGAGTGCGAGTTGGGCGATACCACGCGCGCCCGGATCGCCGAGCTGCTCGGCGAGCGCGACCGCGGCGTGCGCGAGATCACCCTCGCGCTCACGGTCGCTGTAGTAGAGGTCGGACGCGATCCCGTTGAGGATCTGGACCCAACGGACGGGATCGTCGTCGCCGATGAGCTCCAGCGCCTCTTCGAGCAGCGGCAGCGCGGCGCTCCGGAACTCGACCACCGAGATCCACTGGGCGTCGGCTGCGAGCGCGACGTCGGCGAACAACGAGGGATCACCGCTGCGCCGCGCGTACTCCGCGGCCGAGCGGAACGCTTCACTCGCGGGTGCGAGCTTCCCGTCGTTCGCGTGGGCGCGGCCCAGCGCGAGCAGCATCTTGCCCATTCCCCGGTTCGCGTTCTCCGACCCGTCGCTCTCGCGCCGGGCCACCGCCTGTTCGTACCAACGCGCCGCCTCTGCGAACGCGAACCGCGCGGCTGCGTCGTCACCGGCGCACTCCGCATACTCCGCCGCTTTGGCGTTGCCGGCAAGCGGCGCGGCTTCGGCGAAATGACGCGCCAGGTCGACACACCGGCGCGGCGTGACCACATCCGATTGCTCGAGCGCCTCACCTGCACGTCGGTGCAGCACCATCCGCCGATCCGGCGCGATCGCCGCGTACACGGCATTGCGCGTGAGCATGTGCGGGAACATGTACCCGTCGACGTCGCCGAAGTCTTCGACGAGAAGGCGCACCGCGAGGCTCTCCTCGAGCGCGTCGAACACGATCGCGTCCGTAACGCCGCAGACACCCGCGAGGAGCTCGACGGAGACGTCGCGTCCGAGGACGGCGGCCGCGTCGAGAACATCACGGCCCCGGCGCGTGAGCCGGTCGAGTCGGCGGTCGACCAGCGCCCGCACGCCTGCGGGCGCGATCGTTGCGCGCGTCCGCTCGAGCCCACCGTCGCCGGCGAGATGCTTGGGCTCGTCGTCGAGCTCGCGCAGCAGCTCGCGTAGGTAGTACGGGTTCCCGTGGGTGATGTCGTGCAGCGAGGCCGAGGCGTCGATGATCTCCGGCAAGGTCTCCGGGAGCGCGGCCGAGCGGATCAGCGCGCGCACTTCGAGCTCACCGAAACCGTCGAGATGCAGCGTGGTCGTGTTCGCACGCGGGGCCAGGTGCTCGATGAGCTCCGCCCGCTCACCGATGAACTCGTCGTCGCGCAGTGTCACGACCAGCAGATGCACGAGGCGCGGGTGACGCGCGAGATAACGGAGCAAGGCGAGCGTCGGGCGGTCGGCCCAGTGCACGTCCTCGACGATGAGCACGATGGGTGCCTCGGCCAGGCGTTCGAGCGTCGACGCGATCGCGTCGAAGAGCTGGAAGTGGGCACCGGGCACGTTGGCGTCGTGCGCGAGGTCACGCTCGTCCGGCTCGCAGATCAGTTCGGGTAACACGAGGCCCAGGATGGGCGGCAGCGCGGCGCGTTCCGCGTCATCGAGTCGCGCCACCAGCGCGCGCAGGATCTCGGCGACGGGCTGGTAGTCGCCGGCGGGGTTGGGGTCGCAGGTTCCGACGAGGGGCACCGCGCCCTGGCTGCGGATGCGCGCGCAGTACTCGTCGACGAGCGTCGACTTGCCGATGCCCGGCGGACCGACGACGAGCACCGCCCGGCGTTGCCCGGCGCTGACCGCGTCGTATTGCGCGAGCAGCTGCTGGAGCTCCGGGCGCCGTCCGATGAACCGGATGCTCGACCAACCGCGTTGCGGCGTCGTCGGCGCGAGCACGCGCGGCGCCACGAAGTCGAGGGCCGGCCGCTGCAACAGGACATCTTCTTCGAGCTTGCGCAGGCGCGCAGACGGAGCGAGCCCGAGTTCGTCGTCGAGCCGGTGCGCGAGATCGGAGTACGCGCGCAGGGCATCGGCCTGGCGATCGCTGCGATAGAGCGCGCGCATGAGGATCTCGGTCAGGCGCTCCCGGAGCGGGTGGTCCTTGATCGCCGCGGTCAGTGAATCCACGGCCAGCGCGTGCTCGCCGAGTGAGAGCCGCACCTCGGCCAATTCCTCGATCGCCACGACCCGCAACTCATCGAGCCGGGCCACCTCGGACCGCGTGGCGGCGAGATCGCGCGCGTCGGCCAGCGCGGGACCGCGCCACAGATCAAGGGCCTCGGTCAGACGCGGGACGGCAGCGGCGGGATCGCCGTGGGCGTCGGCCTCCCGGGCGAGGACGAGCAACCGTTCGAAGCGCTGAACATCGAGCTCGTCGGGCTCGACCCGCAGCAGGTAGCCGTGCGGTCCGGCCGGCAGGCGACCGCTGGGCGCGGCCGGATCGCGCTCGAGCTCGAGCACCTGGCGCAGCCGCCCGACGTGGACGCGCAGCGCCGTCGCCGCGCTCGGCGGGGGCACACCGTCCCACAGCTCCTCGATCAGCTCTTCCGCCGGGACCGGGTGGTTGGCGCGTATGGCGAGCAGGACGAGCAGCTGGCGCGGCTTGGCGCCCCGGAGCGTTACCGGTGACCCGTCGTGACGGACCTCGGTCGGGCCGAGGATTCGAAGCTCCACAGGCGCCCCCCGCGCAGTAGTAGCCGAATCGAACGTACACGGTCGGCGCGGCCCGGGCCGCGGCTCCGTTTTACAAAGAGTTTACGGACCTCCCGTAAGAACGATTTCGTCGTACCCGCCCCGATTTTCCGCGCAGGAGAACCACGATGCCGCCGGCCGCGTCGAGTCCCCACCGAACCGTCCGGGCCATGCCCGCCAACGCACTCGTTCGCGCCACGAATCAGGCGCTCGCGGACAAGGACTTCCGCGACTGTGTTCGGGCCATGCACGTCAACGGCTATCCGCTCGTCGCCATGGTCGACGCGCTCGGGCTCGAGGACGACATGACGAAACGGATCCGCCAGATCGTGGAGGAGCTGCCGGCCGACGTCGTGACCGGGATCCGCGCCGCAACGATCGCGATGCTCGACTCGAGCGACTACGAGATGCCGCTCGACTGCACCGTTACCGCCGCGCAACTCGATCAGGGCGTTCCCGTCGACGTGGAGGTCGTTCCGGATCACGGACGCCAGACCATCCATGTGCGCCCGCGGGTCGGCGGATGACCTCGGCCGCGAACACTGCGATCGACGCAGGGGTCGAAGCGACCAATCCGATCCGATTGCTGCTCGTCGACGACAAACTCATCGTGCGTGAAGGCGTGGGCGCGCTCCTCGACCAAGACCCGGGATTTCACGTGATCGCGCAGGCCGCGAGCCTTGCCGAAGCCGCAATGCTCGACGTGCGGCCCGATGTCGTCGTCACCGACCTCGTCCTGCCCGACGCGCGCGGCACCGAGGTCGTGGCCGGGCTCGAGGCGCGTTTCCCCCGCGCCGCGATCTTCGTGCTGATCGATCGTGCGCGCGACATACGCCTCGACGAGATCATCACGGTCGGCGCCGGAGTCAGGGGATTCGCGCTGAAGACGGCTACGGCCGCCGAGTTCCTGGCCGGTCTCCGCACCGTTGCGCAAGGTGTCCCGTACGTGCAGCCACCGTTGCGGGAGGCCGTCGACCGAGACAACGCGCCGGGCGGGGCGTCACCCGACCCCGGCCGGGCCGAGCCGGGCATCGACTCGTTGACCGACAAGGAGCGGGAGGTCGTGTATTACCTCGTGCTCGGGCACACGAACGCGGAGATCGCGTCGCTGTGCAACGTCAGTCTCCGTACCGTCGAGGCACGCCGTTCGCGTGTCCTTTCGAAGCTCGGCGTCCGCACGCGCGCCGAACTCGTGCGCGTCGCGCAGAATCTCGGCGGCACCGACATTCTCCTCTAGCGCGGCTCGGGCGCGGATCCGTCACTCGTTGTTCCGCAACTGATCGACGAGGAAGCGGTTCAGCAGCTGGATCGTCGGCGACGGCATCGGATCGAACTGAACACCGGCGCGCGACTCGCTCCCGGCCGCCCACGTGCGCACGACGATGCCGGCGAACCTCACGGCCGTACCCGCGAGCTCGAGGTCGAGCGCGATGGGCGTGCCGACGGGCAGTGAGGTCGTGGCCCGGATCGCGCACCCGGATGCGGAGAGGTCGACGACCTGGGTCGCGAACTGCGTGAGGCCCGCCTGCGGGGTGCTGACGGTCACGGTCGCGTCGATGTCGACGCGCAGACGCGGCGCGAGGCGGCGCTCCGACTCCTCGGACGCGTCGCGCCGGACGATCCGCATGAGCGACCCGCCGGCCGCCAGCACCTGGGCCTTCCCGCTGACGAGGCGGTCGCCGTCACCGATGAGCAGGGTGACCGTGTCGCGTTCGCGGAACCGCCCGTCGACGATCGTCCAACCCCGGAGACCGACCAACCGGTCGCTCACATAGGTGACCTGCGCGCGCCAGACGTCGCCCTGCGCGGACTCGACGCCGACGACCGTCGAAACCGTAAGCGACCTCGCGCCGCCCGCCATGAACTCGCCCCCTCGTTGCCTCGCCCCGACCGCCATCGGAGAGATCATCGGCACATCCGGGCCGGATTCCGCAGCGATCCGCCCGCGGTGAGTCGCGATGTGATGTTCGTCTCACGAGGGAGACAGCAGCGCCCCAGCCGTCAAGCGGCGGACGGATCGGTGTCGTTGCAGTGGTATGGCGCTCGCACCACTCTCGCTCCCCCCAACCCTCTACCGCGGCGGTCGACGCGTGCTCTTCGCCGACGATGACGCGGGAATGCGCGCCATCGTCCTCCTGAACCTCCAGGCCGAGGGCTTCGAGGTCACCGCGGTCGAGGACGGCGAAAACGCCCTGCTCGAGGCCGAGCGGCTCCTGCCCGACCTGATCGTGCTCGACGTGATGATGCCCGGCCGCGACGGCTTCGAGGTGCTCCGCGAACTGAAGGCCAACCCCACGACCGCGGTGATCCCGGTGGTGCTGCTGACGGCGAAGGCGACGGACTCCGACGTCTGGGAAGGCTGGAAGTCGGGTGCTGACTACTACATGACCAAGCCGTTCAATCCCGAGGACCTCGCCCGCTTCGCGCATCACGCCCTCGGATTCGGCGAGATCTGATGTCGACGGTGAAGCTCCTGACCCGCGGCGCGACCGTGATCGCGCTCGCCGCCACGAGCTTCGCCGCGTCACCGGCCGGCGCGGCGACCGGCCCCGCGCAGGCGGTCATCGTCGAGGCCGACAGCGTTGCGACCGCGACGAGCGCAGTGCAGGCGACGGGCGGAACGGTCGACCTCGCGCTGCCGATCGTCAACGGCGTCGCCGCCCACCTTCCCGCCGCCGGAGTCGCCGCGCTCGAGGCGAACCCGACGCTGCTCGTCGTACCGGACGCAACGGTGAAGCCGACGGGCGCGTCGTTCCGACCAGTCTCGTCCCGGCCCGGTTCGTCGTCCGCGCCGAGCGTCGACACGCAACTGTCGGCGATCGACCGACCGCCGGGTTGGTCTCCCGACGCGGGCCACGGCGTCACGGTCGCGTTGGTCGACACCGGGGTGATGAGCTCGCCCGACCTGCACGGCGACCGGCTCGTGCGGGGGCCCGACCTCTCGGGTGAGGGCGACGGTATCGACCACTACGGCCACGGCACGTTCATGGCCGGGCTGATCGCGGGCGACGGAACCGCGAGCGCGAACGGGGCGCCGCGCCACTTCGGTGTCGCGCCCGGCGCCACGATCGTCTCCGTGAAGGTCGCCGGCGCCGACGGCTCCACGACGGTTTCCAAGGTCATCGCCGGCATCGGCTGGGTCGTCACCCACCGCGACAGGTACGGCATCGACGTGCTGAACATGTCGTTCGGCGTGGTGGCGCCGATGCCCTACTTCTTCAACCCGCTCTCGGCCGCGGCCGAAGCCGCGTGGGCATCGGGGATCACCGTTGTGGTCTCCGCCGGCAACGACGGCGACGGCCACGTCACGTCGCCCGGCAGCGATCCGTATCTCATCACCGTGGGCGCAGCCGACACCGGAGGCACGGCTGCGACCGACAACGACGTCGTGCCGAGCTGGTCCGGACGCGAGCGCTTCGACGGATACTCGAAGCCCGATGTCGTCGCGCCCGGCGTGTCGGTGGTGTCGTTGCGTGCGCCCGGTTCGACGATCGACGTCACGCACCCGGAGGGACGCGTCGACGACACCTACTTCCGCGGTACCGGTACTTCGATGAGTACCGCGATGGTCTCGGGTTCGGCTGCGCTGCTGCTCGCGAGCCATCCCGACGCGACACCGGACGATGTCAAGGGCGCTCTGATCGACGGTGCGGCGCGGATCTCGGCCGGCGCGCGCGAGGTCGACCTCGCGCGCGCCGACGAGGCTGATGCCCGCGCCGACTGGTGGCAGCACTACCCGGTCGCGTTCCACGGACTCGGCCGCGGCTTCGAGAACGGCATGCCGTGGACAGGTTCGCGCTGGACGGGGTCCCGCTGGACCGCATCGCACTGGACCGGGTCCCGCTGGACCGGCACGCGCTGGACCGATGAAGAGTGGGCGGCCGCGCGTTGGACCGGGTCCCGCTGGACCGGCTCGCGTTGGACGGGGTCACGCTGGACGGGTTCGCGTTGGACGGCGGAGGCATGGCCGTCGCAGAGCTGGGGGTGACCCCGGCCCCGGACCGGCGACCGCGGCGCCTCGGGCGCCGCGTCGGCGCGCTCATCAGCGTGCAGCTGTTGTTCGCGGCGGGTTTCGGCGTCCTCTCGGACAGTCGTGGCTATCCGTTCGGGGAGCCGTGGGCTGTGGCGACGCTCGCGCTCGCGTTTGCCCTCACCGGCTTCTTCGCGATGTCGCTCGAGTTCCATCGCAACCGGTTCACGTTCACGCTCGCCGAAGCCGTGCTCGCGGTCGGGTTCTTCGCGGTCGGTCCGATCGGGCTCGCGGTCGCAGCCGCGCTCGGCGAGTTCGTGAACATGGTCGTACAGCGGCACTCGCCGCTGAAGGTTGCGTTCAATGTTTCGAACCGGCTCGCGGCCACGACCGCCGCGGGAATCGCCTTCGCCGCACTCGGCAACACCAACGTGCACGATGCCACGGCGTGGGGCGCGGCGCTCGGCGCGGCGCTGTGCTTCTCCATCCTCGACGTCGCGTCGACGGCCGCAGTGCTGTCGATCGTCGAGGAGACCCGCTTTCACAACGTGTTCGTCCGTTCCGCGATCGCCGGGCTGCTCACAACACTCACGTCCGCGCCGATCGGGCTGGTCGCGCTCGCGCTCGCTCAATACGGACCGTTCGTCCCCCTGTTGTTGGCCCCCATCGCGGCGGCGGTCGCGCTCAACGCCGGCTACGCGGTCTCGCAGCGTGACGAACACCTGCGGTTCGAGCGCCTGTACGAATCGTCGGCGCGCACCGCAAGTCTCGTTGCGTTCGACGACGCGCTGCGGTCGCTCGCGGCAGAGACACGGTCACTCGGTACCGGAGTGGCGGCGTTGTGCTGCGCGACCGGAGCCGACGGCGAATGGCGCGGCGCCTATATCGACGACGACGGCGAACGACGGGCCACGCCGGCCGAGGCCGCCGACGCGGTCGCGCTCATGGAACGTGTCGGCGATCGTGAGGTCGACGCGACCCACGCGGCCGAGGTCGGGCGACTGGCTCCCGCGGCGCGTAGTGCGGTCGTGGTGTCGTCGGAGCACGAGAACGACGGACGCGTCGTACTGCTCGTACTCCGCGACGGTCCCGCGAACTCCGGCTCCGGCGCCAAGAGCCGCGTCGAGACCCTCGTCGCATTCGCACACAACGCCGCGCTCATCGTGTCGAACGCGCTCCTGCACGAGGAGCGCGAGGTGGCACTGGCCCGCCAGGTGGACCTGAACCGGCAGAAGAGCGACTTCGTCGCCGCGGTGTCGCACGAGCTGCGCACGCCGTTGGCGGTGATGCTCGGCTCGGTACACACCCTCGACCGGCTCGACGGCCGCATGACCGACGAACAGCGATCGCAACTCTTCACCATGACCGTCGAACAGGGCGCGCGGTTGCAGCGACTCATCGACGAGCTCCTGCTCGTCGCCGCGGCCGAGCACTCCAACGTCCAACTCCAGTGCGAGCCGATCGACATCGCCGAGCTCTTCGCGGCGGTCGCGGCCGCGGGCGCGGCGTCGCTCGGTTCCGGTCCCGTCGTCTGCACGGCCGACGGAATCGGATCGGTCGTCTCCGACCCGTCGAAGATCGAACGGGTCCTCCTCAACCTCGTCGAGAACGCGGCGAAGTACGCGCCGGGCGCACCGATACATCTGCGCGCGGAGCGCACCGGGACCGACCTCACGTTGTCGGTCGTCGACCACGGTCCGGGCATCCCGGCGTGCGACCGCGAGCGTGTCTTCGAACGGTTCGTGCAGCTCGACCAGTCGTCGACGCGGCGCCAGGGTGGCACCGGGCTCGGGCTGCACCTCTGCAAGCAACTCGCCGACCTCGTTGACGGGCACATGGCGCTCGCGGAGACGCCGGGCGGCGGCTGCACGTTCTCCCTCACGATCCCGGCCGAGATCACGCCGGGTGCCGAACCGATCGCGACCGGGGCGCCGCGCTCCGCAATCGCGGCCGGCGAGGTTGCCCCGTCGGCGTTCGGCAACGTGCGGGCGCGCCCCGCGGAGTTCGGGCTCCCGCTTCCGGAGCCGGTCCGATGATCCGCGACCTCCGCACGTCGCAGTGGCGCTCCGCGTCGCCACCGTCGCGGTCGCTCGCGTTCGCGCGCGGCGACATCGTCGGGACCGGCGCGGGTATCGCGCCGGCGACCGGTACCGGCACCGACCGCGCGCTGACGGTCGCGGTCACGTCCCCCCGGTCGATCACGTGCAAACGGGGCTTCGCATCGATCCTCGCATCCCACCTCGCCGCGCGCGTCACTCCCGGCGGTTCGACGGTGTGCGTCGTCGACACCGACCTCGAGTCGCGCGACGTGGGTATCCGCTTCGATGTCGCGTCGCCGACGCTGCTCGAAGTGGCGAGCGACCTGCGGCTGCGCGACGGGCGCGCACACCTGAACGAGATGATTCCCCGGATCGATCCGCCGGGCGTACACGTACTTCCCACCAAGCTCCCGCAGAGCGCGCTCGTGCCGCACCTGCACAGCAAGACGACCGCGCTGCTCGGGCCGCTGCGCGCCGGGTTCGACTACGTGGTGATCGACGCGCCCGTTGCCGTTGGTCTCGGGACGTTCGACTGGGAGCGGACCATGCTGCGGCAGGTCGACGTGCTCCTGGTCGCCGTCACCGCGGAGGCGTCCGGGCTCGGCGGCGTGCTCCGCTACCTCAACGCGATCGCGGCCGCGAAGAACAGCGGGGCGTTGCCGTCGACCTTCGACGCGCACGTGGTCCTCACCGGTCGCGATGAGGACGGCACGCGCTCGCTCCTCTCCGAACGAGACATCGACCGCAAGCTGCGGGGGATCCCGGTGATCGCATCGGTGCCGCAGCTCTGGGGGCGACAGCGCCCGGAAACCCCGTTCGACCTCGAGCAACACATCGGGCTCCAGCGCGAGCTCGCGGTCCTCATCGACCGCGTGACCGAAGAAAAGCAGAGCCGCCGGACGCTCTGACGATCCGGTCCGGGCGAGACCCCGTCCGGTCGGGGCAAGATACGGCCATGGAACCGATCAAGATCGGCTGGCTGGGTTCTGCGCTCGACGGACCCGACGGCGGCTACGACCGGATACACCGGCTCGCGTTCGACGAGGCCGCGGAGCAGGGGCTGCTCGACCGACCGGTCGAGTTCGTGTTGCACGCCGAGAACGGGCTGCCGCACGGCTCGGCGAAGAACGCGACCGACGGATTCCGCTATCTCGTCGACGAGGGCTGCATCGGGGTGGCCGGCGCGTACAGCTCCGACAACGCGATCACCGTCGGTCCGCTGGCCAACGAGCTCCAGGTTCCGCTGATCAGTTGGTGCGGCACCGAGCGGCTACAGGGCGACTATTGCTTCCGGCTCGGAAACGGTGACTGCGGTGGCGACGCCGCGCTCGTCGTCGCGTGGTTGAAACAGCACGGCCACGAACGCGTCGCAGTACTGAGCGAGATCTCACCGAACGGTGAGGAGTACTTCCGCTTCTTCCGCCAGGAGTGTCGGCGGCGCGGCGTGAGCATCGCCGCGGTCGAGACCGTCAGCCAGAGCCCGGAGAACCTGGCCGCGAACCTCGAGAACCTGCGCCGCGTGGAACCCGACGCGCTCGTATACATGGGCTACGGCATGCTCGCGGCGAAGGGACTCCTGCGCGACGCGCTCGACAAGCTCGGCTGGGATCCGCCGCGCATCATGGGTACTGCGTTCATGTTCTATCTGATGGGCTTCGACAAGTTCGAGGGTTGGGTCGGCATCGATCAGTTCGACCCGCGCAACCCTCTCGTCGCGGGCTTCCACGAACGCTTCCTCGCGCGCTACGGGCAAGAGCCGCCGCTGTGGCCGAACGCGATTCCGATACTCGCGTACGACACGGCGCGCGTGCTGGTCGAAGGCCTGTTCCGCGCCCCGATCCTCTCGGGACCGGGGCTCAAGGCCGGGCTCGAGTCGATTCGCTTCCTGCCGAGCACAACCGGCGGGGCGCGCACACACATCGCGTGTTCGCCGTACGAGCACGGCATGTTCCGCGGCGACTGGCTGCTCTACGGCCGCGTGCACAACGGCGCGCTCGAGTTCGAGGGTTTGTTCGAGCCGTAGGACGCGCAGCTCAGCTGAGCTTGCGGGGACGCGAGATCGACGCGCCGTCGCGCGCGATCGCGCGGCGGACGACCGGGTCTTCGCGACTGAAGCGACTGGCGTCGCGCACGGCGCGCATCTCGCGGAGTGCACCGAAGGCCTCGTCGAGCTCGCGCTCGACGACCTTCAGGCGGTTCTGGTCGGCCGGGGTGAGCCCGAAGCTCTGCCCGGAGCGATTGAAGAGCGCAGTCCGCTCCGTCGCGAGCTTGCTCAAGTTGCGTTCGATCGTGCCGCGGTCGCTGTTCATACCTTCACTCCTCGGTCCCGATGCGTGCATCGAATGCGGTGGAAGAAATCGTCGTGCGGGCGCCGCTCATCGGAGCGGGCGCGCCACCCGTTGCGCCGCGCGCCGTGGGCGCGCGCTCTCGTCGGAACCGGAACCGCCCGCGACCGACTCGGGTTCCTTTTCGGCCGACACCCGGTAGAGGCGTGCGCCGTCGACGGCGTCGTAGTACACGTCGCCGGTGCGGTGCGCGAGCGCCACCCCCGACTCCGCGGCGATGAGCCAATCGTGCGATTCGTGGGCCCAGAGGCGGTCGTCGCCGGCCCGGAAGAAGTCGCGTCGACCTGGTGCGTACGCAAACAGGTGATCATCGTCGGTCGTGTAGAGATAGCGCATCCGGTCTTCATCGTAGCACGCGAATACCGGAATCAGATTGCTACCATTTTCTGGTGCCGCAGTGGAGTTTCCTCACCAATCACGCGCGCGTCCTGCTCTGCATCGCGCGCGATCCCGGGCTGCGCCTACGCGACATGGCCGAGGCCCTCGGAATCACGGAGCGCAGCGCGTTTGCGATCGTCACCGATCTCACCGAGGCCGGCTACGTGCTGAAGGAGCGCGACGGGCGGCGAAACCGCTACTCGATCCAACACCACATGCCGCTCCCCGACCCTACGGATCGGGAACGAACCGTGGGTGACGTTCTCGACCTACTCGTCGGCAAGAAGGTCCGCGCCCCGAGATCGGTTCCGCCGCAACGGGCGCGCGCGAAAAATTAGGGCGCATCCGTACACTGAGGGTGGCTTCTTCGCCGGGCAGATGGTTCGCCGACCGGGGCTGGATCGGTCGTCGGAAATGCAAACCTCGCTCAAGGCGGGCGCCCCGGATGTCGTTGCACGCGACGTGTTCGAATCCGACGGCATCCTCGAGCGTCCGATGCTCGTCGCCGCGCCGTCGGGTGATCGCCATCCCGGTTCCGCGTTGTCGAAGTTGCGCGTGCTCGAAGCAGTCGGGCGGCGATCACTCCCCTCCCTGATCGAGGCGACCGTCGTCCCCGCGATCGTGTTCTACGTCTTCTTCACGACCCTCGGCCCGACCCCGGCGATGCTCGGGGTTCTCACGTGGTCGTACGGCGCGGTGCTGCGCCGCATCATCGGCGGGCATCGCATTCCCGGCATCCTGCAACTCGCGGTGATCGGGCTCACGGTGCGGACCGTCGTCGGCATCCTGAGCGGCACGTTCATGTACTTCCTGCAGCCGGTCGCCACCACGCTCGCGCTCGCGCTCGTCTTCTTCGGATCACTGATGTGGGGCCGGCCGATGATCGCCCGCATGGCTTCCGACTTCTGTCCGCTCGCGCCGGAGATCGCGTGCCGACCGGGTGTGGTGCGCCTGTTCAGCGGGCTCACGCTGCTCTGGGCGATGGTGCACCTCCTGAGCGCGGCGACAACGTTCACGCTGCTCGTCAGCCTGCCGACCCCGACGTTCGTCGCGGTGAAGAGCCTCGTGAGTCTCGCGATAACCATCAGCGCCGTCGTGTTGACCGTGTCGTGGTCGATCCGCACCGCCCGCGCCGAAGACCTCGTCTTCGCGCGTGTCGCTCCCTAGCGCTACCCGCGTCCGCGCGTCAGGGCGCCGCGACGGCGGGCGGGACGCAACGATGACGAGCGGTTGCGAGCAGGGAGTCGGAACCGACCTCGAGCAGATCGGGTTCTTCGTTGCGTTGCAATCGAGAACCGCAGACGAAACAAACGACGACGACAACTGCGTGATGGTCAGCGATATTGCTGTTCGACCCGTTTGTCATCGACCTTCACCATACCAACCGCCGCCGTCGGGAATTCTGTACTCGTGACCGGTGTGCGAGTGCAGTTCACGATCGCGACGGATCTCCTCGAGGGCCGACTCGTTGCGTGCGCACAGACCGTCCGACCGATAGCGAGCCGCTATCGGATCGCGGGCGAGACTCACGACCCGCCGGACACCGCGCGTTCGTAGACGGCAAGGTGTCCTGCGATCGTCGACGCGACGTCGAAGTGTCGAGCCCGATCGCGGGCGGCCCGGGACAGGTCGGCGCGCGCGTCCGGGTCGTCGACGAGCGCGGTGATCTCGGCCGCCAACGCGTCGACGTCGCCGGGGGGAACGAGTCGGGCCGCGTCGTCGACCAGTTCGACGTGCGACGGGATCGCCGACGCGATCACGGGCCGACCGCGCACCAGGGCTTCGAGCACGGGCAGCCCGAAGCCCTCGTAGATCGACGCACTGACGACGACCTCCGCCCGCCGGTAGAGGAGATCCAGTTCGTCGTCGGAGACCAGACCGAGCACGACGACGCCGGGACGTTCGAGATCGTACGCCGCCTTCTTCGGGAGCCAACCCGCTGCGCCCGCGATGACCAGCGTCAGGTCGGGGTGCCGGGCCCGCACCCGTTCGAACGCGGCGACGAGGGTGGCGTGATCCTTGCGCGGCTCGATGGTGCCGGCCGCGAAGATGTACGGACCGCGCACGCCCCGGCGGTGGAGCCGCGCGCACGTCGACTCCGTGGGTAACCGTTCCGGCGCGCGCACCGAGGGCGGGACGCAGTGGATCCGCGCGCGGTCGAATCCTTCGCGCACGAGCTCGTCGCCGGTGAACTCCGACGGCACGATGATCGCGGCCGCTTCGCGCCGCGCGATCTCGAGCCCGCGCTCGTGGAAGCGCACCCCGTGGGGCGTCGAGGTGTCCGGGTGACGCAGAAACACGACGTCGTTCACGGTGACGACGAGCGGTGCGCGGGTCGGCGGGACCGCGAGGCTCGGTGCGTGGCACACGTCGACGGGCAGGTCGATGCGCGGTCGCCGATACCGGTGCCAGAGCTCGTAGCGCCACTGCGGTGCGCCGGGACCGAGACTGCGGAACTGGACGCGGTGATCCAACCGCGGGTCGAACGCGCCACCCGCGCGACGCGGACACGACGAGAACGCCACGACATCCGCGTGCTCCGGCAGCTCGGCGCACAGCAACTCGGTGACCCGGCCGATGCCGCCCGGAACCCGTTGCATCAACTGACCGACGTGCACGCCGACGCGCAATCGTGAACGTCCCGACCGGTTCGCCATCTGTTCCACGATGACATGACGTTTGAAACCCCGCGCAGGATCCATCTGCGGGATATCCGTACGCGCTCGCTCAGAGCACGCGTGTCGCGAACACGGCCAATCGGTGGTCGTGCGTGCCCAGGCCCGTGTTGAAGCTTCCGGCGCAGGTGATCAGGGTCAGGTGCGCGCGACCGTCTGTCGCACGTTGGGGCGTGGTTCCCGCGACCGGGCCGACGCCGTAGATCCGCTTCAGCACATCGGGTTGCGTCGCCTGGTCGAGCGTGAACGACATCGAACTGGTGACGGCGAAGCGAACGTCGAGCCGGCTGCGCGTGTCACGCACGATGATGATGTCACCCGGCTTGAGGCGGTCGATGGCGCCGAAGACGCCGCTGGTCCCGCGCGGACCATTGATGTGGCCGGCGATCAGGGCGGTGCTCACGACGCCGGGAATCGCACTGCCGCGGTACCAGAACGCCTCCTGCCAGACCGGGTCATTGACCGGGCCCTCGGGTGCGTCCATCACGTCGCCGGGCGTCACACCGACGCCGAGGACCTGGCTCGTGACGTTGATCGACGGGATCAGCAACTGGAGTGGGACCGGCACGGGACCGGCGCGCAGACCGAGGTCCTTGGCGAACAGCGCCTTCGGTACCGGGAGGTCCACCTTGGGCCGCGGCTTCGGTTTCGCCGCCTTGCGGTGCGGCGCCGTCGTCGTCGTCGTTGACGACGGCGGCGCGACCGCGGCTCGGTGCGTACCGCCGCACTCGGCGAGTACGGCCGGCATCACGATCAACACGACCGTGAGCGCGACCCGACGCGCTAGCGCGGTGCGCGCGCGTGCTGTCGGCGTCTTACGATCACACCCAGCATCGCGGCTCCACCGGCGCCGGCGATCAATACCGCGGGCCACGGGAACTCATCCTTCGGCATCGGTGCAACACCGGTTCGGGGCGGTCCGACGATGCCCACCGTGAGGCCGAGCGTCGTCGTTGTCGCACCCGCTCCGGGGCCTCCGACTGCAGTCGTCGGCGAGACGACACCACCCGGAACCGTGGTCCCCGGTGCAACCGTCGTCGCCGGCGCCGGCAGCGAAGTCGCGCACGTGGGGTTGCTGAAGTGGTCGTTGATCAGGGTGACTTCGCCGTTGCGGGCGAGGGCACGACCGTGAACCGTCACGTTGGCCTGCATGAAGACCGACGTGAGAGCGAAGATGTTGCCGACGAACGTCGAGCCGCTCCCGAGCGTCGCCGAGCTGAGCACCTGCCAGTAGACGTTGCACTCCTGCGCACCGTTGATCAGCGCGACCCGGCTCCCCGAACCCGTGACCAGCGAAGAGTTCGTCTGGAAGATGAACACCGTGTTGGGGTTGCCCGCGCCGTCGAGGGTCAGCGTTCCGGGCAGGAGCAGCGCGGCCTTGCTGGGTCCCGCGTAGACGCCGCCCTGCAACGTGAGTCCCGTGAGGTCGGCGGTCACAGTGGCCGTCAGCGCGCGGCCCGCCGCGTTGTCGTACGCCGTGGTGAGGGCGAGCTGTGCCGCAGCCGCGCCCGCATTGTTTTCCACTCCCGGCACGATGACCAGGCCCGGCGGGAAGCCGGTGATCGCGGGGTTCGGCGACGTGCCGAGATTCTGATGCATCGTCGTGTTGCCCGTGTTGGTCACACCCTGTCCGCCGAGGACGGAGTAGTTCGCCGCCGTCCCCATGCCGACATTCGGCACGATGGCGGCGCTCGCGGTGTTCGCGAATGTGAGCAGGAACGCGCCGGCCAGCGCGAGAGCGATCATGGTCACGCCGGTTCGGCGGACGACTGCAACGTGAGATGCCATCAGAGGCTCGATTCCGTGAGAACAGACGGGGCGGGATACCGACTCCCGTGTCCTGTTCGTCAGCCGCGATGCGCCAGTTTTGGAACAATTTCCGTGACGCGAGCTGCTACGCCCGGGCTACGCATCGCCCGCATCTAGTAGAACGTGGACTATCGCAGATCTTCCGGAGGTGTTGTCCGTGAACGTGCACGAGAAGCTGTACATCGGTGGCGAGTGGGTCGACCCCGCATCCGACGGCGTGATCGAAGTGATCTCGCCCCACACCGAAGAGGTCGTCGGTCGGGTCCCCGATGCGTCGACCGCCGACGTCGACCGCGCGGTCACCAGTGCGCGCGCCACGTTCGACGACGGCGACTGGCCGCGACTGTCGCCCGAGGAGCGGATCGCCGCGGTCCAACGGTTCGCCGACGCCTACATGGCGCACCTGCCCGAGATGGCCGAGATCATCACGCTCGAGATGGGCTCGCCGATCACGTTCTCGCACCTCGGCCAGTCGGCCGCGGCGTGGATGATGATCAACACCTTCAACGGCATCGCGGCCGCGTTCCCGTGGGAGGAGACCCGCACGGGCATGCTCGGCACCGACGTCATCGTCCGTCACGAGCCGGTCGGCGTCGTCGCCGGCATCGTGCCGTGGAACGTGCCGCAGTTCGTGACGATCGCGAAGCTCGCACCCGCGTTGTTGGCCGGGTGCACGATTATCTTGAAGCCCGCGCCGGAGACGCCGCTCGACTCGTACCTGATGGCGGACATCCTCGACGAGGCCGACATCCCGAAAGGTGTCGTCTCGATCCTGCCCGCGGGCCGCGAAGTCGGCGAGCACCTCGTGCGGCACCCCGGTATCGACAAGGTCGCGTTCACGGGCTCGACCGCGGCCGGTCGGCGCATCGCGTCGATCTGCGGCGAGCAGTTGAAGCGCGTCAGCCTCGAGCTCGGCGGGAAGTCGGCGGCGATCATCCTCGACGATGCCGACCTCGCGGCCACCGTCGAAGGTCTGAAGATGGCGTCGCTGATGAACAACGGCCAGGCCTGTGTTGCGCAGACGCGCATCCTCGCCAGCCGCGCGCGCTACGACGAGGTGGTCGACGCGGTGACGACGATGGTCGGTGGACTCGCGGTCGGCGACCCGTCCGTCGACACGACCGAGATCGGCCCGCTCGTCGCCAAGCGCCAGCAGGAGCGCGTCGAGAAGTACATCGCGCTCGGCCAGGAAGAAGGCGCGAAGGTGACCGTCGGCGGCAACGGAATGCCGAAGGGCATCGACCGCGGTTGGTACGTACAGCCGACCGTGTTCGCGAACGCCACGAACGACATGCGTATCGCCCGCGAGGAGATCTTCGGCCCGGTGCTGGCGGTCATTCCTTACGACGACGTGCGCGATGCGGTTCGCATCGCGAACGACAGCGACTACGGACTCGCCGGCTCGGTCTGGACCGCGGATGTCGAACAGGGCATGGACATTGCCCGTCGGGTGCGCACCGGCACCTACGCGGTGAACCAGTACACGATGGACTTCATGGCCCCGTTCGGCGGCTACAAGGCATCGGGCATCGGCCGCGAGTTCGGCAAGGAAGGTCTCGAGCACTACGTCGAGATGAAGGCGATCATCCCGCCCGGCGGCGGCATCGGCGCCGCGAGCTAGCGCTTCAGGCTGCAGTTGTCGCAGAGCTGACCGCTCGCCGTTCGAAACCACAGACAACAGCTCGTCCGGTCCCAGAACCAACCCTGGCGACCGGCGAGCTCGTCGGTGAAGGATCCGGCATCGGCGAACCACGGTGCGCACGCGTCCATGAACTCGGTGGCGCGTGCGCGTTCCGCGCCGCTCGATTCGACCGCGCGGAACGCCACCGCGCACGCGGCCGCGATGTTGCCCCAGAGCAGACGCTCACCCACGGTGAACGCGTCGTGCACGGCCGCGACGAACGGTTCGAAGTGCTTCCCGACGAGATCGACTGCAAGTTGGTCCGCGGTCGTGGGGTGCAGCGCGGGGTCGAGGTACGCGACGGCGGTCGGTCTCGGTTTGTCGATCCGGACCGTCGTGGCCGCGGGCGCGAGGTCGGGAACGGGTAGGTCGAGCGCATACGCGGCCAGCGCGACGCCGGCGACGCGGAACGCGTACGCCTCGGTGAACAGCGACGCGGCGACAATGTCGTCGTCCGTCTCGAACCCGGGCTTGGTGTTGCGCACCGTGCTCGCGGGATCCGCGATCAGTGCGTCGCCGCGAATCCAGTCGTCCCCGTCGCCCACGTCCGAGACCAAGAGATAAGGGACGCGCCGAGCGACAGTGCGAAACACCTCATCGCGCGTCATGCCAAACCCTACGTTGGCGCACCCATTCGTTACCTTGCCCACCCTTCCCCGCTGGCGCGATGGGCCCGAGCATTCTCGGGTCCATCTATACCGCTAGGGAGTATGGGTTGACCCGAGAGTCCGCGATCGGCGTGATTTCGGCGCTCTGTGCATCGTCACTCGGCGTGTTCCGCGGACGGGATGCGATCGCGCGCGGCGTGTCCCGCAATCAGGTCGCCGGACTGAAGACAGCCGGCGTCATCGAACGGGTCCTTCCCGACACGTTCCGAATGACCGCGGTCGCGCGTTCGCACGAACAATCCCTCAGAGCCGCCCTTCTGTGGGCCGGCACCGCGGCAGCCGCAGCCGGCCGCTCGGCTGCAGAGGTCTACCGGCTCGACGGCGTGCGGGCGAAAATGCCCGAGATCGTCGCGCCACGCGCGCAGCGACTCCACTCCTCGCTCGTCATCGTGCACCGTCCCGAGAACGCGCACGCGTTGATGATCCGCCGGCAGCAGGGCATGCCCGTCACGGGGCCGGAGGCGACCTCGTCGCGCTCGGCGGCGTACTCGGCAACGAAGCGTTCGAGATCGCGTGCGAGGATGCTCGTCGCCGTCAACTCACGTCTGTGTCCGCACTGCGTGCCTATCTCGCGAAGTACGGCTCGGCCGGACGACCGGGCGTCGTCGCACTCCGCACGCTCCTCGACGACATCGACCCCGTGCACGCGGCGCGATCCGTCCTCGAGGTCAAGACCCGCCGACTCCTCGTCGCGAGTGGCTTCACCGACTTCGTACGGGAGTTCCCGCTCGATTGGCGCGGTCGCACCTACCGCTTCGATTTCGCGTTCACCCGCGACCGCACGATCCTCGAGACGAACGGCCGCCGCTGGCACGACGATGCCAACGACTACGAATCCGACAACGAGAAATGGAGCGTCCCAGGTCGGCACGGGTACCGCATCGTGCTCGCGACGTGGGAGAAGGTGACTCGGCGGCCGGCACAACTCATGACGGAGCTGGCGACCACGCTTGGTCAGTCGGGGCGGATGAGGCCGATGTCATAGAGGACGCGGTCGAGGAGGGCGCCGGCTTCGATCGTGCCGTAACGGAGTGGGTGCGCGTCGTCGACGCATGTCGGCAGCGGCGTGAGCGCGAACCAGGGTGCGGGGTGGCAGAACTGGACCACGGAGAAGCGGTCGTTCGCGGCGGCCTCGTCGGCGACGACGCGATGCACGCCCGCGGGGATGCGCCCGTTGCTCAGCCGCTCGAGCATGATCCCGGAGTTGACGACGACGTGGCCTTCGGGCGGCACGACATCGCGCCAGCCGTCGGACAGCTTCAGCTGCAACCCGCGACCCGTCGCGCGCGGCAACGCGGTGACGAGATTGATGTCGGTGTGCTCGTCGGCCCACACGTAGTCGCCCGCGGGCGCGTGGGTCATGGACGGATAGTGAATCGCGCGCGTGAGATGCGAACCGTCGGCGAGGATGTCGTCGAAGTAGACCTCGGCGACCCGCAGACCGGCCGCGACGACCCGCAGGAACCGCGTCTGGAGATCGAGCAGGCGCCGGTGGAACTCGAACAACACCGCGCTGATGCCGGGGACCGATGCCTCGGGCAGGGCCTGGTCGAGGTAGCGATGCGGATAGCGGGCGCGGAGCGGATGATGCGCGGGGACCTCGGCGCCCCAGTTGAGCATCTCCTTCCAGTCGGCGAGGTCGCTGCTCGCCGCCGTCTCGACGAGGAGGCCGGTGTAGCCCGTCTGCCCATGGCTCTCGGGGACGCGCCAGCGATTCTTCTCCTCGGTCGAGAGCGCAAAGAACTCCGCGAGCATTGAGTAGGCCTCGTCGAGCAGGGTCGCGGGGATGTCGTGGCTGGTGAACACGAATCCGGTGCCCAGGCTGCGCGCGACGCCGTCGACGACCGCGCGGCGTTGCGCGTCGCTCCCCTGCTCGAACGCGAGCAGGTCGACGTCGAGGACGTCGGTCATCGCTCCCGTCCCGGCGGCTCGATGATGCCGCGCTGCGCGGTGATGCGCGTGTACATCTCGGGACGGCGGTAGCGGTCGAAATCGAACACCGTGCGCTTGTAGTCGGCGCACAGATCGAGATCGCACACCGCGACGACGACCTCGTCACCCGTGGTCTCGCAGCGCGCGACCACCTCGCCCGACGGCGAGATGATCTGGCTGTCGGCGAGTCCTTCCACGCCCTCCTCGAACCCGCCTTTGGCCACCCCGACGACCCACGTGGCGTTCTGATACGCGCCCGAGGCCATCACCAGGTTGTTGTGAAACGCGGCGAGATGGTCCTGCTTCGGATCGGGTGCGTAGTGAATCGGCGTGTTGTAACCGATGCAGATCAGTTCCACGCCCTGCAGCCCGAGCACGCGGTGCGCCTCGGGCCAGCGGCGGTCGTTGCAGATCTCGATGCCGACGATGCCACCGAACGCCCGGTATGCGGCGAACGACTCGGGACCGGGTTCGAAGTACTTGCGCTCGAGGTGTTGGAACGGACGCCAATCTTCGGGAACTTCGTGGCCCGGAAGATGCACCTTGCGGTACTTCGCAACCACGCTCCCGTCGCGCTCGACGAGGATCGCGGTGTTGTAGCGATGCCCGTCGGGCGTGAGCTCGGCGTAGCCGAGATGGAACCCGACGCCGAGGGCTCTCGCCTCGTCGAAGAGAGGCTTGGTATGCGCGCCCGGCATCTCGCGCTCGAAGAAGCCGAGCAGCTCGTCGTCGGAAAGGTCCCAGCGCGGAAAGAAGGTCGTGAGCGCGAGTTCGGGGAACACGACGAGTTCCGCACCCTGGTCGGCGGCGTCGCGCAACAGCCCGAGCAGCCGTTCGACCACCTCGGTGCGCGTGGCGGCGCGGGCGACGGGACCCATCTGCGCAGCGGCGACGGCGAGCGGTCGGGTCATCGGTCGCTCACCTCAACCGGCGGTCGCCAGGCGCAAGAGCACGTGCAACAGTACGTTGGCGCCCGCTTCCAGATCGGCGTCGGCGGTGAACTCGGCCGGGTTGTGGCTGATGCCGCGCACGCTGGGAACGAACACCATTCCCGCCGGGCAGACCCGCGCCAACATCTGCGCGTCGTGGCCCGCGCCCGACGGCATGCGCATCGTCGAGAGCCCGCGGTCCCGGGCGACCTGGTCCACCAGCGCGATCACCGCGTCGTCGAAGTCGACGGGCGCAAACCGCGCCAGCGACTTCGACGCGATGGAGACGCCTTCGCGTTCCGCGAGGTCGGCGCAGAAGGCGTGCAGGCGCCGCTCCGCTTCCGCGACGAGATCCTCACTCGTGTTGCGCAGGTCGACGGTGAGCGTGGCGCGCGCCGCGACGACGTTCACCAAGTTCGGGTGCAGTTCGAGCCGCCCGACAGTCGCGACCTGGGGCGGCCCCATCTCGGATGCGAGACCGCGCACGAAGGACGCCACTTCGGCGGCGGCGTACCCGGCGTCGTGACGCATCGACATCGGTGTGGTGCCGGCGTGGTTCGACTGGCCGGTGATCGTCAGCTCGGTCCACGAGATGCCTTGCACTCCGGTGACCGCGCCAATGGCGACTGCCTCGGCTTCGAGCACCGGACCCTGCTCGATGTGCAGCTCGACGTACGCGTGCGGTGGCCGGGCCGGGCAGGGTTGCGGACCCGCGTACCCGATGCGCAACAGTTCGTCGCCGATGAGCGGGCCGTCGATGGCGCGGATCGACAGCGCGTCCTCGAGCGGCATCCCGCCCGCGAACACCAGGCTCCCCAACATGTCGGGCGCGAACCGGCTGCCCTCTTCGTCGGTGAAGAACGCGACGGCGAGCGGATGTGCCAGCGCGACACCCGCAGTGATCAACGTCTCGATCACCTCGATCCCGGCGAGCACACCGAGTGTCCCGTCGAACCGTCCGCCGGTGGCAACAGTGTCGATGTGACTTCCGGTCATGACCGGCGGTTCGGTGCTCTCGGGCGGCCAGGTGCCGACGACGTTGCCGATCTCGTCGACGTCGATGCGCAGACCGAGGTCGCGCATCCAGCTCACGACCAGATCGCGCCCCCGTCGATCGTCGTCCGTGAGCGCGAGCCGCGCGTTGCCGCCGCCGTCGATCGCGCCGATCTCGGCGAGCGCGTCGAGCCGGGCGCGCAATCGCGGCAGCGAGATCGCCAGTGCGCCGGTGTCGGTCACGGGGCGACGTCGCCCGGCGCGATATCCCGGGGGCGGACGGGTACGCGAGTGCACGCGGCGCCCGTGGCGGCGCGGATCGCCGCCACGATCGCGGGCGTGGACGAGATCGTCGGCGGTTCGCCCACACCCTTCGCCCCGAACGGCGCGCCGGGCTCGGGTTCTTCGATCAACACCGAGCTGACGGTCGGCGAGTCGAGCGCGGTCGGAATCAGGTAGTCGGTGAAGCTCGCGTTGCGCACCCGTCCATTCTCGACGATGAGCTCCTCCATCACGGCGAGTCCGACGCCCTGCGCGATGCCGCCCTCGATCTGCCCGGTGACCTGCAGCGGATTGAGGATCTTGCCGACGTCCTGCGCGGTGGCGAGGTGCACGACGCGCACGAGACCGAGCTCCGGATCGACATCCACGACGGCCCGGTGCGCCGCGCAGGCGAACGACACGTGCGCGTCGCCCTGTCCGTTGTCGTCGAGCGGGTGCGTGAGCCGGTGGTGGAACTCCTCGGTCACGTCGACCGGCACCATGGCCGTGAGCGCGGCGACGTCGACCGCCCCGCCACCCGCGCGCGTGACGAGCTCCGTCCACGCGGCCCGGCACGCCTTCTCCACCGCACCGCCCGACATCATCGTCTGGCGGCTCGCCGATGTGGAACCGGCCGATCCGATGGTGGTGTCGGCCGGCGCGACGATCACGTCGTCGACTCCGAGAACGGTGCGCGCGATCTGTTGCACGAGCGTGACGAAGCCCTGCCCGACTTCCGCGGCCGCGCAAGTGATCGTGACGATGCCGTCGTCGATGCGGCAGCGGGCGATGGAGCCGTCCATGTAACCCTCGGCGTACATGAGGTTCTTGAACCCGACCGCGAACCCGATTCCCCGCCGGACATCCTCGGTGTCGGCCGTGCGCCCCGCGCCACCCGGCCGCGCCAGAACGTCGGCTTCGGGTGCGGGCGGCAGCGGCATCGCCGCGCACTTCCGGATCACGTCGGCCACCGGCAACGTCCCGTCGATGCGCTGGCCCGTGAGCAGCTCGTCGCCCGGCGCGAGCGCGTTGCGCAGCCGCAGCTCGATCGGATCGACGCCACACGCATCCGCGAGCCGGTCCATCTGCGCTTCGTGCGCGAAGCACGACTGCACGACCCCGAAACCCCGCATCGCGCCACACGGCGGGTTGTTCGTGCGCACCGCGACCGCATGTACGTGCGCATTGGGAACGCGATACGGACCCGCGGCGAAGCATGCCGCGTTCGCGGTGACGTGAAAGCTCGACGAGCGGTACGCGCCTCCGTCGAGGAGTATGCGCGATTCGAAGCTGACGATCTCGCCGTCGGGATGCGCGGTGTGCCGCATCCAGATGCGCGCGGGGTGACGATGCACGTGACCGAGGAACGACTCCGCGCGGGAGTAGACGATCTTGACCGGCCGCCCGGTACGCGTCGCGAGCAGGCACGCGTGAATGTGCAAGCTCACGTCTTCGCGCGCGCCGAACGCGCCACCGACGCCGCCGAGGCTCAGCCGCACGAGCTCCGGCGGCAAGCCGAGGCACTCGGCGACCTGGTCGCGGTCGTTGTGCAACCACTGCGTCGAAACGACGAGATCCACGCCGCCGTCGCCGGCCGGGCTCGCAAGCCCGGCTTCGGGCCCCATGAACGCCTGGTCCTGCATCCCGATCTCGTACGTGCCCTCGACGACGATCGGACCCCGCACCTGCGGGTCGCCGCGCCGGATGACGAGGTCACGAAATACGTTGCCGTCGGGATGGATGTCGGGCGCGTCGCCGGCGCGCTCGGGATCGACGAGCGGATCGAGGATCTCGTAGTCGACGACGATCGCCGCGCACGCGCGCCGGGCGATGTCGGGATGGTCGGCGGCGACGGCCGCGACCGGCTCACCCGCGTAGCGGACGATGTCGTCGGCGAGCACGGGTTGGTCGCGATGTTCGAGCCCGTACCGATTGCACGGAACGTCGTCGGCCGTGAGCACCGCCTGCACACCGTTGATCGCCAGCGCCGGCGTGATATCGATCGAGCGGATCCGCGCCGACGCATGCGGCGAGCGCAACGCCTGACCCCACAACATGTCCTCGGCCCAGAGGTCGCCCGCGAACGAGAACTCGCCGCGGACCTTGGCGATGCCGTCGGGGCGAATCGCGCGCTGACCGATTCCTCCCGGTGCCCGAGTGCCGATGTCGACGGTCATTGCGGCACGTCCCGGCGCGCGCTCACGGTGACTTCGACCGCGTCGAGGATGCGGCCGTAGCCGGTGCAACGGCACAGGTTCCCGGAGATCGCCTCTCGAATCGCGAGATCGGTCGGCGTCGCGTCGCGCTCGAGCAGCGCGTGCACCGCCATGATCAGCCCCGGGGTACAGAAGCCGCACTGCACTGCGCCCGACTCCACGAACGCTCGCTGCACGTCGCTCATCGCGCCGCGCTCGTTCGGTTGCAGCCCTTCGATGGTGACGATCTCGGAGTCGATCGCAGCTGCGGCCAGAACGAGGCATGCGCACACCAGCGTTCCGTCGACGAGTACGGAACACGATCCGCATTCGCCTTGCTCGCACCCGCCTTTCGCGCCGGGGAATCCGAGCCGCTCCCGAAGCACGAACAGAAGACTCTCGCCGAGCCACCCGTCCGCAACGGGGTGTTCGTTGCCGTTCACGCGCAGGACGTACTTCTCGGTCATGCCGCGCATCTCCGGAGCGCGCGGCGCGCGATGACGCCGACCGCGTGCCGGCGGTACTGCGCAGTACCGCGGTGATCGTCGATGGGCTGCGCGGCCGCGGCAACCCGCGCTCCGAATTCGAGCGCATCCGCCTCGGACACCTCGAAGCCGTCGTCGCGCCAGTTCGCGCGGGCCGCGATCCAGGCGCACGCGTCGGGTGCGGCGAGCGGCGTGGGTCCGACCGAACCGAGCCCGACTCCGATGCGGCGCGCGTCGAGGTCGACGGCGATCGCGAGCGACGCGACCGCGATCACCATCGCGTTGCGGACACCGACTTTCAGATAGTCCTGGTGGCCACGCAACACCGGAACGTGCACGGCGGTGACGAGCTCCCCCGGCTGCAGGGCGGAGCGCTTCGGACCGGTGAAGAAATCGGCGATCGGGATGACGCGGCGACCGTTCGGTCCGGCGCTCTCTACGTTTGCGCCCAGGGCTACGAGCACCGGCAGCGAGTCGCCGGCCGGTGAAGCGGTGGCGAGGTTGCCGCCGATCGTCGCCGCGTTGCGGATCTGCGGCGAGCCGACGGTGCGCGCCGCGTACGCCAGCGCGGGAACGAGGTCGGCGACGGTGCCGGCTTCGAGCTGCGCGAACGGGGTGGCCGCACCGATCACCACCCGGTCTCCGACGACCCGAACCCCGGCCAGCTCCGGCACGCGACTGACGGCAACCACCTGCGCGAGCGATCGGCGCCCGTCGTTCACCTCGACCATCAGGTCGGTACCGCCCGCGAGCACGGTCGCCCCGGGGTGGGCGGCCAGCGCCGCGAGCGCGGCGTCGAGGGAGTCAGGAACGATGACGGGCATGACGCTCACAGGTTCCGATGCAATTCAACAAACTGTCAATGCGCGGCTGTGAACACATTATGAATCCCATTTCGGGGAAGCCCGTTTCGGCACGCACGTCAGGCGGGTCGGGTGACCTGAATGGAGACGCGGGTCGCGCCCGCGCCGATCGCGGCGCGCGTCACGGCGTCGACCGCGGCCAGGGCCTGATCATCGTCGCCCTCGACCGAGCTCCCGAACGGCCCGAAGTCGACGGCGAGACCGGCGGCGTGCGCGGCCTCGACCGCGGCGTGGACGTGCGGTCCCGGTGCGCCGTCGTGGAACGGCTCCACGGTGAATTCGATTCGCAACGCCATCCCGGTGCACCCTAACGCCGTGCTGCTCCGCGGCGGAACCGTTCTCGACGTCGACGGCGAGCGGCGCGCCGACCTCCGCATCGGGCGCGACGGACGCATCGCCGCGGTTGCGACCACCCTCGCGGCCGAGCCCGGCGAGGCAATCGTGGAGTGCGCGGGCCGCCTCCTCGTGCCCGGCGGCGTCGACGTGCACACGCATCTCCACCTCCCCGTCGGCGAGGTGCGTGTGAGCGACGACTTCCTCACCGGGACCATCGCCGCCGCGATCGGCGGAACGACGACGATCGTCGACTACGTCACCGCGTATCGCGGCCAGGACCCGATGGACGCGTTGGCAACCTGGCGCCAATGGGCCGAACCCGCGTGCGTCGACTACGGACTGCACATGACGTTCACCGAGCGGGTCCCCGAACGGGCGATCGCGGCCTGCGTCGAAGCCGGGATCACGTCGTTCAAGTTGTACATGGCGTACCCGGAACTGCTGCAGGTCGACGACGACGTCATCGCCGACATCATGCGGATGACGCGCAAGCACGGTGCATTCGTGACCCTGCACTGCGAGAACGGCGGCGCGATCGAAGCGCTGCGCCGGGCCGCGGTGGCCGAAGGCCGCACCGGAGTGATGGAACACGCGTTGACCCGGCCCGCGGAGATGGAAGCCGAAGCGGTCGCGCGCGCCGCCGCGCTCGCCGAACGGGCGGATGCGTCGGTGTACGTCGTGCACCTCTCGTCCGCACCGGCGCTGGCCGAGGTGCGCGCGGCGCGCGAGCGCGGCGTCGACGTGATCGCGGAGACGTGTCCGCAGTATCTGTATCTCGACACCGCCCGCCTCGCTGATCCCGACGGTGCGTCGTACGTCTGCACGCCGCCGCTGCGCGATCCCTGGCATGTCGAGGAGTTGTGGCACGGCATCACGACCGGCGCGGTACAGACGGTCGCGACCGATCACTGCCCGTTCACGGTGGCCGACCGGCGCGCGGGCGTGCGGGGGCGCGCCGACGGATGGGCCGACTTCACCGAGATCCCGGGTGGCCTGCCCGGCATCGAGACGCGTATGGGTCTCGTGTGGGAAGGCGTGGCCGCGGGCCGGATCACCCGCGCCGATTGGGTACGCCTGTGCGCAGAGGCGCCGGCCCGGACGTTCGGGCTCTGGCCCACGAAGGGGAACCTGCGCGTGGGCGCCGACGCCGACGTGGTCGTCTGGGATCCCGCCCGGGATCAGTCGCTCGACGCGGGCGCATTGCACATGGCCGTCGACCACTCGCCGTACCACGGGCTCACGGTGACCGGTTGGCCGGAAGTGGTCTTCGCGCGTGGCGACCTGGTCGCGCGCGACGGTCGCTACGTGGGAGAGCCCGCGCGCGGTCGCTACGTCAATCGTGCTCCGCATCCGTCATAGCGATCGTCAGTCCGCATCGGCGGCATTCAGATAGTTGTAGATCGTGAAGCGGCTGACGCCCATGGCATCGGCGACGCTTTCGACCGACCGGCGCAGGGCGAACGCGCCCCGGTCATCGAGCCGCCGGACCGCGAGCTGCTTCTGCTCGCGCGACATCTCGCCGAGCGTGACGCCCAGTTCCTGCTCCACGGCGGTCATCATCCGTTCCAGCGTCCCGTGCATCCCCGGCAGGCGCAGTCCACCGACGACCGCGCCCTCCCAAACCAGTGGGATGTCGCCCGCCCGCACCTGCTTCGGCCCGACGAGCTCGGCACCGAGCGCGTCGGCCACCGGTTCGAGCGCGCGCAGGAGCGGATGACGCGTCACGACCACGGGTCGAGCGTAATGGCGACCCGCGTAACGGTCGCGTGAACACCCGCGCCCCGAGTTGACAGGTTTGCCGCACCCCGGAACGCTGGCGCCGTGACCACACTGATCCGCAACGGCATCGTCTTCCCGATGGCACCGGGCGGTCGCGCGGCGATCGATCCGGGGTCGGTATTGATCGACGGAAACGTGATCGTCGCGGTCGGGACCGTGGATGATCTCGACGCCGATCCGCGGACCACCGGCGCCGAGATCATCGACGCGACGGATCACGCCGTGATCCCCGGTTTGCACAACTGTCACCTGCACTCGGGACTGTTGCGCGGCACGGCCGAATCGATGTCGCTGTGGGACTGGTTGAAGGCGTACGTCGATCCCGCGCACAAGGCGCTCACGCCCGAGATCGCGCGGGCGGCTTCGATGCAGTGCTACGCCGAAGGTGTCCTCGCGGGCACGACGTCGGTGATGGACATGTGGCGGTTCATGGAGGGTTCCGCCGGCGTCGCGGCCGAGCTGGGGATGCGCGCCACCCTTGTTCCCTACGTTGCGGACGAAGAAGGATTCGACTTCTTCGAGAGCATCGAATCGAACCGACGGCTGCTCGAGACGCACGCGGTCGCCGCCGAGGGTCGCGTGCGCACCTGGGTCGGGCTCGAGCACCTCATGTACTGCACGAAGGAGTGTTTCGCGCAGGCGGTCGAACTGATGGACGAGTTCGAGACCGGGTTGCACACGCACTCGTCGGAGTCGATCTGGGAGGTCGAGGAGTCGTTGAAGCGGTGGGGTCGCCGGCCGATCGAGGTGTTCTACGACCGCGGCATTCTCGGGCCGCGCACCGTCGTGGCGCACTGCGTGTGGCTCTCCGATCGCGAGATCGAGCTGCTCGCGCAGACCGACACCGCGGTCGCGCACTGCCCCACGTCGAACATGAAGCTCGCGTCGGGGCCCGCACGCATCGGCGACCTCATGCGCGCGGGTGTGCGCGTCGGCATCGGGAGCGACGGCGAGAAGGAGAACAACAACCTCGATCTCATCGAGGAGATGAAGGTCGCGTCGCTGTTGCAGAAGGTGACGACGCTCGACCCCACGACCGGCGATCCGTGGGACGTGCTGGGCCTCGCGACTTCGGGCGGTGCGGCCACGTTGGGTTTGGGCGAGATCACCGGTGTGTTGGAGCCCGGTCGACGAGCGGACGTGGTGACGGTTTCCCTG